>OFMJ01000478.1_pt1 | contig 42513 bp, 44 predicted proteins | sample 1541801 | NCBI WGS metagenome assembly OFMJ01 (sample SAMN04209234, study PRJEB22552) | human gut metagenome | biome: gut; material: feces | host: Homo sapiens | place: USA: Oklahoma
AAGGGATGCAGGATACGCCCAATAAGTTAATTCATATCGGAAAGCCCATCGAGTTTGATATGGAACGGTTTGAGGGGCAGCTGGAGGAACTTTACGTGACCGCCAATGAGGACGGGGACGGGATCCGGGAGGATGTGATGCGGATCGTGGGGACGTACCATCCGGCGGGTGTAAAATAAACTATTGGGGCAGACCAGAACTAAAAAAGGGGTTGGTCTGCCCTTTACCCTTTAAATCAATTTTTTAGAACAGTAGCAATGGAGGGGGAGATACCGCAGTATGAAAGAAGTGAATATGGAGGATCTTCTTACCAGAAAGCAGAGAAGATATCTTCCGGTAAAAAGAGGAATAGATATACTTTTGAGTGGTGCAGCATTGGTCGTTCTGAGCCCGGTTTTGGCAGGGCTTTGTCTGGCGATCAAGCTGGATTCCAAGGGCCCGATTTTATTCAAGCAGAAGCGTGTGGGCTTGCATAAAGAGTTTTTTGAGATCTGGAAATTCCGCACCATGCGGACGGATACACCAAAGGATATGCCGACCCATATGTTGGCCGATCCAGATCAGTATATCACAAGAACAGGACATTTTCTGCGGAAGACCTCACTGGATGAGCTTCCGCAGATTTTTAATATCCTGAAAGGGGAAATGAGCATTATCGGCCCTCGTCCGGCTCTGTGGAATCAAGACGATCTGATCGCAGAACGGGACAAGTACGGGGCCAATGACGTGATGCCGGGACTGACCGGCTGGGCCCAGGTCAACGGACGGGATGAACTGGAGATCCCGGTAAAGGCGAAACTGGACGGATATTATGTGGAGCACATGAGCTTCCGGTTTGACTGTATCTGCTTTCTGAAGACCATTATGTCGGTGCTGAAAAGCGACGGCGTGGTGGAAGGCGGAACCGGAGAGATGAAGCGGAGAAGATAGATGAAAAAAATCTTGATCACAGGAGCGGACAGCTACATAGGAACCTCCGTAGAGAAATGGCTGGGACGTCCGGAATTTTCCGGGATGTATCAGGTGGACACAGTGGATATGCGGGAAAATGGATGGAAGGAAAAGAATTTCTCCGGATATGATGCGGTGTTCCATGTGGCGGGGATTGCTCATGCGGATATTGGAAAGATAACAGAAGAGCAGAAGCGGCTTTACTACGCAGTGAACTGCGATCTGGCGGTGGAGACGGCCAGAAAGGCAAAAACGGAAGGAGTAAAGCAGTTCATATATATGAGCTCCATTATTGTGTATGGAGAGGGCACGTCGGTGAGAAAGAAACGGGTGATCACCAAGGATACGAAACCGTCGCCTTCTAATTTCTATGGAGACAGCAAGTGGAAAGCAGAGCAGAAGCTATCGCCGCTTTCCGATGAAAACTTTCATGTGGCGATCCTTCGTCCGCCGATGATCTATGGGGAAGGGTGTAAGGGGAATTACCAGACGCTTCGAAAGATTGCGGCAAAAGTTCCGGTGTTCCCGGATTTTCCCAATGAGAGGAGTATGCTGCGAATAGAGAGATTGTGTGAGTTTGTCCGGAACTTGATTGAGAGTGGACGGGGAGGAGTTTATTTCCCACAGGATCCCGGTTATGTAAAGACGGCAGCCATGGTAAAGCAATTGGGAAAAGAACAGGGACGGAAAATTTACCTAATCAAAGGTTTTAACCGGAGTATTTATCTCTTGGGGATGGTGCCGGGAAAAGTCGGAGGTATGGTGAATAAGGCGTTTGGGAGTTTGATTTATGAAAAAGATACTGATTTTAGTGAATCATGATGTTGTAATATATAATTTCCGCAAAGAATTAGTCTGGGAATTGTTGGCAGAGGGATATGAAGTTTATCTTTCTTCGCCGAAGGGAGAACGTATTGCGTTGCTCCAGGAACGAGGTGTGAATTATATACCTACAACGGTGGATCGCCATGGGACGAATGTGGTCGGAGATGCAAAATTATTCCGTCACTATGTAGCTATGATGAGAAGTATTCAGCCAGATATGGTTTTAACTTATACGATAAAACCTAATATATATGGGGGCCTAGCTGCCCGCATATGCAGAATTCCGTATTTAGTAAATATCACAGGTTTAGGAACTGCTTTAGAACATGATGGGATTCTTCAGAAGATTACAACGGTGTTGTATAAGATTTCCATGAAAAAAGCCAAACGCATCTTCTTCCAGAATCAGGAAAATCTAGACTTTTTTTACAAGAAGCGTATCGGCAGTGAAACACAGTATTATCTACTCCCGGGTTCAGGGGTAAATTTAGAAGAATTTCAGGTACTGCCTTATCCAGATGATGAAGAAATTCATTTTGTATTTATTTCCCGCATTATGAGAGAAAAGGGGATTGAAGAGTATTTGAAGACAGCCGAAGTGATTAGAAATAAATATCCAAAGGTTTATTTTCATATCTGCGGTTTTTGTGAAGAAGAATATCAGGACCGATTAAAACAACTCCAGGATCAAGGAACGATTATTTACCATGGAATGGTGAGCGATGTCAGAGAAGTATTGAAAAAAGTTCATGGGGGTGTTTTGCCATCGTATCATGAAGGCATGTCCAACGCATTATTGGAAGCAGCAGCTTGCGGGCGACCTGTTTTAGCAAGTAAGATTCCAGGCTGTCAAGAAACGTTTGATGATGGGGTAACTGGAATAGGTTTTGCATCCAGGAGCAGTGATAGCTTAATAAAAGCAATAGAAACCTTCATTTCACTTCCTTATAAAGAAAAGAAAAGCATGGGACTTGCAGCAAGGAAGAAAATGGAGAAGGAATTTGATCGAAAACAAGTAGTAGATAGTTATATGAATGATATAGAGGCTGCAACAAATAAACGTTAAAGGAGAACGTGATATGTCACTTTATGAGAAAATAAAATTCAGAGAAGAATCGTTATCATTGATTGGACTTGGTTATGTAGGAATGCCTATAGCAGTAGAATTTGCAAACAGGGGAGTTAAAGTAATTGGTTTTGATCTGAATGAAAAAAAGATAGATACATATAAGGCTGGCATTGATCCGACCAATGAGGTTGGTGATGATATTATACAGAATACAACTGTAGAGTTTACGGCGGATGAGAAAGAACTTCAGAAAGCTAAATTTCACATTGTAGCTGTACCGACACCGGTTAATGATGATCATACACCGGATTTAACACCTGTGGAAGGCGCTAGTAAAATTTTGGGAAGAAATCTTACAAAGGGCAGTATCGTTGTGTTCGAGTCTACGGTTTATCCGGGAGTTACAGAAGATGTATGTGTGCCGATTCTGGAAATGGAATCTGGACTTAAATGTGGTGTGGATTTCAAAATCGGATATTCACCGGAACGAATCAATCCTGGGGATAAGGTGCATCGTTTGAATACGATCACAAAAATTGTTTCCGGTATGGATGAAGAGACGCTGGACACGATTGCAAGAGTTTATGAAATCGTGGTGGATGCCGGAGTACATAGGGCGGAAAGTATCAAGGTTGCGGAGGCTGCAAAAGTAATTGAAAACAGCCAGAGAGACATCAACATTGCTTTTATGAATGAACTGTCTATCATTTTTAATAAAATGGGGATCGACACGCAGGCCGTATTAAAGGCAGCCGGAACAAAATGGAATTTCCTTAAATTCTATCCGGGGTTGGTAGGCGGACACTGTATTGGTGTGGATCCCTATTATTTAACTTATAAAGCAGAAGAACTGGGATATCACAGCCAGATCATTCTTTCCGGACGTCGGATCAATGACGATATGGGCAAATATGTGGCTGAAAATGTTGTGAAAAATCTGATTAAGGCAGACAAAACGGTACGGGGAGCTAAGGTTGCGATCTTGGGCTTTACCTTTAAGGAGAACTGCCCAGACACCAGAAATACGAAGGTCATTGATATCGTGAAGGAACTGTGGGAATATGGGATTGAACCAGTGATAGCAGATCCGATGGCAGATGCGACAGAAGCCAAGAGACTCTACGATGTAGAATTTGCTACATTGGATGCAATTAAAGACATGGATGCAGTGGTTCTGGCTGTGGCCCATGAAGCATTTGCAAAGTTTAGCATGGAGCAGATGAATCAGTTCTTTGGAACAGGAAAAAAGGTATTGCTTGATCTGAAAGGTCTGTTGAATCGTAAAGAATACGAACAGGCTGGATATAGCTATTGGAGGTTATAATTATGGGTTATTCAGAATTGAAATTTCCAGATAATTCATTATTTTTGGTGACAGGTGGAGCCGGGTTTATCGGCTCTAATCTGTGTGAGGCTATTTTGAAAATGGGTTATCGTGTTCGTTGTCTGGATGATCTTTCCACCGGAAAGCAGGAGAATGTCGATTTATTTCTGGATAATCCGAATTATGAATTTATAAAGGGCGATATTAAGAATCTGGATGTCTGCATGAAGGCCTGCGAGGGGGTGGATTATGTTTTGAATCAGGCAGCATGGGGAAGCGTACCGCGATCTATTGAGATGCCTCTTTTTTATTGTGCGAATAATATTCAAGGAACCCTTAATATGTTGGAAGCTGCAAGACAGAATGGCATTAAGAAGTTTGTGTATGCGTCAAGTTCCTCTGTATATGGAGACGAGCCTAACCTTCCCAAAACAGAAGGCCGGGAAGGAAATCTGCTTTCCCCGTATGCATTGACGAAGCGATGTGATGAGGAGTGGGCAAAACAATATACAAAGCACTATGGTTTGGATACCTATGGAATGAGGTACTTTAATGTATTTGGACGCAGACAGGATCCTAATGGAGACTATGCGGCAGTGATTCCGAAGTTTATCAAGCAGCTGCTGAATGATGTGAAGCCGACGATCAATGGAGACGGAAAGCAGAGCCGTGATTTTACTTATATTGAAAATGTGATTGAGGCAAATCTGAAAGCTTGTTTGGCGAGCCATGAGGCTGCAGGACAGGCTTTTAATATTGCGTATGGCGGTCAGGAATATCTGATTGATATTTATTATACGCTTACAAAAGCATTGGGAAAAGAGATCAAGCCAAAGTTTGGACCGGACAGAGCTGGGGATATCAAACATAGTAATGCGGATATCAGTAAAGCGCAGAAACTATTGGGATATAATCCAGAATATGATTTTAAAAAAGGTTTAAATGAAGCAATTCAGTGGTATAGAGAGAACTTGTAAGTAGAGACATATTGTGTTTTTTCAAAAAATGATAGTAATGTTTTAGGAGATAATGGGATTATTAGTGTTAGTGGTATAGTGGAGTTTAGAACAGGATATGAAATATTTATAATCAGTTTTTATTAAAGGATATTTTAATATGTATAAAAATGGAACTGTTATTTATGTTGGAAATTTTGAAATGCCGGATAAGAATGCAGCAGCGCATAGAGTACTCAATAATGCTAAAATATTCAAGGAACTAGAATATAGAGTGTGTTTTTGCGGCATAGAAAAAAATGATACTGAGGTACCGGATCAGCCTATAAACATGGGGAGTTTTTTTACATGGCCTACTAAGTATCCACATAATAGTTTAGAGTGGATAAAGGCAATGCTTGAATTCAAGGTGCTGAAGAAAGCTATCGAATTTTATCCAGATGTAAAATTTGTTATTGCATATAATATGCATACGATCCCTTTTTTTAGGTTATTCAAGTATTGCAAAAAAAATGGAATTAAATTAATAGCAGATGTTACAGAATGGTATGAGAATAAACCATCGTTACAGCCAATAAAAATGATGAAATGCATTGACACGTGGTGTATGATGCATATTTTACATAAATGGGTAGATGGTATGATTGTAATAAGTTCTTTTCTGGCAGAGTATTACAGAAAAAGTGTGAAAAATTTAATTGTTTTACCACCGTTAGTTGATATCACAGAGTCTAAATGGGAAAACGATCCTTCTAATCAAATGGGGATTACCGAATTTGTGTATTCGGGTCTGCCTGGTCAGAACAAGGATAAATTAGGCTTGATTTTATCTGCATTTAATGAAATTAGAGATAATAATTTTCATTTTTCAATAATAGGCATTACAAAAGATGAGTTTTATAAATTATTTTCGAAAGAAAGCACATTTGCAGACCTTATGCAAGATAAAATTTCGTTTTTAGGAAGAGTATCAAATGAAAAAAGCATAAGATTACTCAAACAGTCCGATTATAGTATATTTTTCCGAGAGACTACTAGAAAAAATAATGCTGGTTTTCCAACTAAATTTGTTGAAGCTATTACGAGTGGAACAGCAATTATAACAAACGAATTTAGCGATTTAAAAAATAATTTTCCGGAAGATGGAAAGTCAATTCTTCTTAAAAATCTTAAACAGGAGAATGTTGTTCAAGCTTTGAAAATTGCCATAGAGCAAGGAAGCATAATCAGAGAAAATAAGGGAAGCGATCAATTTGATTTTCATCACTATATAAAAGAAATGCGCATTTTTTTAGATATAGTTGGGGGAAAAAATGAATGTTTTTATAAAAATGCATGAAGAAAATAAAATAAATAGCTGGATTGCAGCAATTATTCTTTGTTTTCCAATCATCAATGCAACAATAGGTATAAACGGTAGTAGTGTTATTACATTGTTATTTATATGCTTTTTATGTTTGCTAGGAATATTGAGAAATGAATTTAGAATAAAGAGTTCTGTTATTATATTAGTATCATATATTTTGATTATATTTTGTATATCCTTTATGAGACTTGACAATTGGAATAGAACTATGTCTTATTTGATGTACTTTATTGTTTTTGATATTATAGCATATTTAGCGGGGATACAAAACATTTCAGAAGTTGAAACAATGCAAAACATGCAGCGGATAGGTATTATTTGTCTAGTGGTGCTTACCTTGAGAGGAATGGAACATTTAGATAGCGGTCATTTAATGGGACTTTCTTATTCATTTTTGCCAGTATTATTTTCTTCAGTAATTTTTATCGAAAAATCCAGTTTGGGTATAGCAATTGTAAATATTTTCTTGATTTCATGGCATTTAATAAAAATCGCACCAAGAGGGGTATTGTTGGCTATAACTTTTTTTATAGCATGGTGTGTTTTTTATAAGTTATGTTTTATAAAAAATAAAAGACAACGAGTAGCTACCAAAATATTATGGATTGTAATAGCAGGCGGAGTATGTCTAGTAATTATAATGAATTTGAATGAAATTATATTAGGTATTGGGACATTTCTTTCGGATACATTTGGAATAAAAATATATGCGCTTGAGAAATATGCCTCTTATTTAAAGAAAGGGAATCTTTCAAATGGACGAGATATCCTCTTTAATCAAGCATATATGATCATAAAGGATAACTTTTTGTTTGGTAACGGAATTGGATATTTTGAAACTGTTACCAATGGAAGTTATGTACATAATATTTTCCTACAGGCGTTATGTGAGGCAGGGGTATTTTTTTTAATCCCGATTTGTGTGATTATTGTAAAGAGTGTATTTAGATTGATTTTTAGTGCTGGTGTTATGGGATATGTAAAATATTTATTTTATGTAATGAGCGTCACATGTGGTCTGGTAAGTTTATTTTATTCCTCAGTGTATTGGATATTAATTTATTTTTGGTTTTTTTTAGGTTATAGTTTTACATCAAATAAGCAAATAAGCAGTTAGAATAAAGGTAGTTATTTTGACTGATCCAGCTAAATATAGAAATTTTTTGTGAAAGGCAGTTATATATTATAAAAATAATCACTTTGAGATATGTGTTAATTTTTATGGTATTAATTTAATACTGGAAGCACAAAAGATCAAACTATTTGGAGATATAAGTAAGTATGAGATATATTGTCAGAACTTTTGCCTATTTTTTTATCATGATAATACAGAAAATTCGCAATAGAACAGTGATTTTTGAATATGGAACTCAAGTAGCTATAAATGCAACTTTTGAGGGGAAAAACAAATTATCGCATCATGCGTTCTTCAATGGTAAATTGGGGTTTGCCAGTTATATCGGGGCGCATTCTGTGATTGTGGGAAAGATAGGTAAATATTGTTCAATTGCCGATAGAGTAACATTTTTGAGTGCGACTCACCCTGTTGAAAATTTTGTATCTACCCATCCATCTTTTTACTCAATTAGAAAACAGAGTGGTTTTAGTTATACAGAAGAACAGCTTTTTGACGAACTTCCCACATTAGATGGAAGCAAGTATTCTATTGAAGTTGGAAATGATGTTTATATTGGTTATGGCGTGACAGTGATAGGGCCTTGTAGAATTGGAAATGGAGCAGTTGTGGCTGCAGGAGCGGTTGTTACGAATGATGTTCCCGAGTTTGCAATTGTAGGTGGAGTACCAGCTAAAGTGATTCGATATCGTTTTACAGAAGAGCAGATTGATTTTTTAAATAAGTTGCAATGGTGGGACAGACCACAGGAGTGGCTTCGCGAGAGAGTGACTCAATTTACATCAATTGAAAAGATGATAAATGACTATGAGTATAGGGAAGAATGAGGTTAAAAATGGCTAGAATTGCAATTATATTGGCGTTGCCAATAGAATATAATACATCCTCTATGTTGAGATGTAAAGCGCTTATTGCTGCGTTGGGTGCAATGGGACATGAATTGAAATGTTATTGTCCGAATCCAGATAGTCATAGCAAGTATTTTGATAATAAAGAGTTTAATATTCCAGGGTTAGAGTTGTTTCGATTTGGTGGAAAAGCGTGGAGTGAAAAACAAGAAATATTAAGACAAAATTGTAGACGCTCTTTTACATCTAGAATTAAAACCATGGCGTTGAGAATATTCCGACGAATTGACGTGTTTGGATCAACATTATTATATTTGCCAGAACGGAAAAAGATTTCTAATGACATTGCTGAAGGATGTTTTAATATTTTGTTATCTTTTTCAGATCCTATGCCCGCACACATGATTGCTATATATTGTAAAAAACACAATCCACAATTACGGTATATTCAACAGTGGGGAGATCCATTAGCTAGTGATACAATTAGTAAAACTGCGCAACCAATTTGGATTCGAAAATGTATTGAGGAGATATTACTTAAGCCAGCAGAAAAAGTGTGTTATGTTTCTCCGTTTACATGTGAAGAACAGAAAAAAATATTTACCAGGCAGGCTCACAAAATGATTTTTCTCCCAACTCCTAGTCTTATATACGAAGAAAATATGCCTGCCAGGGAAAAGATAAGTATTGGTTACTTTGGGAGTTATAATTCCATTGCAAGAGATATCAGACCGTTTTATAATGCTGCGAGACAAAATCCGGAGGTGGATTTTATCATTATTGGTGATTCGGATATAAAACTTGAAAACACAGATAATATTACTGTTATCAATAGAGTTTCACCAATAAAATTGAATAAGTATATGAAAGAAGTCAATGTAGTTGTTTGCTTAATGAATTTAAAAGGAAATCAGATACCAGGAAAAGCGTATCATGATGCATCGTCTACAAAGGATATTTTGTTTATCAAAGATGGAGAATATGGTGATGCAATTCAACACTTCTTTGAACAATATGATCATTATACGTTTGTTAATAATTCGGTATCGTCTATTGATTCCGTTATTAAACGATATTTACATAATGGTGTTCCTGTTAGAAAGCCAGTAAAGGATTTTAATGCATCGTATATTGCAAAAAAATTGATAGAATAATGAGATGAAGGGATATTATCATGATGTATATATGCATTACTTTTGACTATGAGCTTTTTTTTGGGAATAATATTGGAACGTATGATGAGGTGCTGTTTCAGCCTACATATGCGTTGATTGATGCTTTAGAAAAAATGGAGATTCCGGCAACTTTTTTTGCCGATGTATGTTCTATTCCTGTTGCTAAGAAATATCATCAAGATGAATATGTTGTTGGTTTCCAGAAACAGATACAATATATGAAGCAACACGGACAGGATGTTCAACTGCATCTGCATCCTCATTGGTATAATAGTGTATGGGAGGGTGGTCGATGGAATTTTTCGAGTTCTGGATATCGCTTACACGAATTTGGTGAGAGTGGGGAAATTAATCAAATTATTATAGACGGTATAGAGTATCTTAAGAAAACAATATTTCCAGTGGACCCGAATTATGAGTGTATTGCGTATAGAGCAGGTGGTTTTTCAATACAGCCTCATGAAAAGCTTATAACAGCTTTGTATGATTGCGGAATTCGTGTGGATTCGTCTGTAGCACCACATTTGTATACAAAATCGGAAGCCAATTTTTATGATTATCGTCATGAAATTGAAAAATTAAATTGGTGTATTTCTGATAAAACTGAATGGTGGAAAGACAATAAAGAGGGAAAAAATCTTTTTGAGATACCAATTGCAACCGTTGATAAATCACCAATAGCTTTTTTAATACGTAGGATACTTGCTCCTAATACAATAAAAATATCATTGGGTCCCAAAAGAGGATCTTATATTACTGTTCATCATCAGAAAGAAAGTAAGATTAGTTCTTATTATAAGTACCTAAAAGGATATAATGCACTTTCAATGGATGCATACGCTGCGAAATATCTTTATACTCAGACAAGGAGATTTTACAAAAAAGAAGAAAGCGATGATTGTGTTATTGCAATTATTGGTCATCCTAAATTGGTGACAGATGCATATATTGAAAATTTAATGGAATATATCAACCGGATAAAAAGAGATTCTCGCTTTGAATTTATTTCGATTTATGATGCATACAGATTGAAGGAGAATAATAATGGAACTTAAGAAAGAATATGATGATCTTAGTCTACAAATCAAAAATAAAATTCAGGAAGAAAATGTTTTTTTTTCGAAAGCATATAGTTGTTATATAAAAGCAACTGGTGCCAACATATGGTATTTGTATGATAATTATTTTTTACTACCAGTTTGTATAACAGAAAAAATTAAGATTAAGCAGGGCTTATATGTTTCGGAACTTGTGCAAATTGGAAATATCAGTGACAGAAGAAAAAAGGTAGAGTTTCTAAATGAGGCTTCTTCTATGCTGCGGAAAGAAGGAATCGCATCGATTTCAACTAGTGCGGCAGCATTGTTTGATGTTTATCCTGATGAAAGTAGAAGAATTCCATTTGGTAGTCATATTGTTGATTTATCTCTCTCAGAGAATGAATTGTTGATGAACATGCATTCGAAGCATCGAAATTCTGTTCGTAGAGCAGAAAAAAATGGTGTCATTGTTATTGCTGGTGGAAAAGAGCTAATTTCGGACTATTTGAAAGCTGATGCTGATACATGGGCAAGAAGTAAGCGGAGTTCATATGGAAAGGCGTTTTTTGAAAAAATATGCGATCTATTGGGGGATCAGGTTCAGCTATATGTGTCATACAAAGATGATAAACCGCAGTCGGGAGCGTGTTATTTTTTTAACCCCAAAATGTGTTATTACATGTATGGTGCAAGCATTACTAACCCTGAACCAGGATCAACTAATTTATTACAATGGATTGCTATGAAAAATATGAAAGAGAAAGGTATTGAAAAATTTAGCTTTGTAGGATGCAGAATTAATGAAGATGAAGATAGTAAGTATCATGGAATTCAGCGGTTTAAAGAGCGATTTGGCGGTATTCTATACCAGGGGTTCATGTTTTCAGTGGTGTTGAATCCAGTAAAATATCATATTTTTAATACAATGTATTATTTAAAAAATGGACATAAATTCGAAAATGCAGTTGATCAAGAAATTCACAAGTGGCCTGATCTTCAGAAATATGTTGTGGGGGAAAGAGAATAATGGTTAAGATTGGAATTCTAACATTCCATAGAAGTTATAACTATGGTGCATTTATGCAGTGCTTTTCGTTATCTAATAAGATTGCACAAGATTTTCCGGAATGTAAAGTAGAAGTAATCGATTATTGTACCAAGCGTATGTACGAAAACTATTCAACGGATTTTTTCACATTTGTTTTAGGCCCTAGGGCCAAACGAAATTCTGCAGTTCAAATGGTAAAGAATGTGGGAAAATGTGTGCTTGATCCGTTATATATTGGCAGAAAAAAAAGGTTATATCAAGGCTTTGATGAAAATATCAAAAGCATTCCATTATCAAACGATAGATTAATTAGCGATGAATATTTAGAGATATTTGAGATGATAGATAATAAATATGACATTTTGGTTGTCGGGAGTGACGCCATTTGGGAATATAAGACTTATCCATTTCCGAATGCGTACTATCCACATTATTCGTTTAAGAGGACCAAAGTATTAAGCTACGCAGCTTCGTCAGATCGTATGCATGGAAGTGATTTGGATGAATACGCCAAAACATACATAAAAGAAACATTAGAAAATATGTATTACATCGGGATTAGGGACCTGGCTACTGAAGCATTTTTAAATGATGTTTCATCAGATTTACATATTCATCATAACTGTGATCCTACCGCTCTCCTAAATTTGAAGGAGTTACCAGGAAATCTTAATCGGGTCGAAAAGATACTAACGGAAAATGGGGTTAATTTGAACAAACCAATTATTGGTATCATGGGTAACAATGATAGTTGTAATATGGTGCGAAAGATGTTCGGTAACAAGTACCAGATTGTTTCCGTCTATCAGTATACCAAGGCAGCAGATTTTAATTTTGACTATTTAACGCCATTCGAATGGGCACATATTTTCTCACTGTTTAGTGTAACAGTTACAAAGTTTTTTCATGGTTCGATGCTATCACTAATGAATGGAACACCGACGATTGCTACAGACTATTGGTATAAAGTTAGAGAAGATCATATAACCAAAATTGAAGATCTGTATAAAAGACTTGATTTAATGGAACATTATTTTTATATGCCAAGCGTTGGTCATAATTCTATAAAATTAAAAGAACAATTGGAATATTTTATTAATCATCCCGACACAGAAAAAATCATGTCTAGTTTAAAAAAAGAAAGTAAATATTATGAAAGTTTTAGAGATGCATTAAAAGAATTGATTATTTCATAAAGGAGTAGCGAATAAATATGCAGGAACGATATAAAAAACTTCTTACTGACACGGGACTGTTTGCAGTTAGTAATTTTGGTTCCAAAATATTGACATTCGTATTGTTGCCTGTATATACAAGTATTCTAACAACAGAGGAATATGGTTTTGCGGACATAGTAATTTCAACAATTAATCTCTTATATCCAGTATTAACATTATCAATTTTTGACGCCACCTTAAGGTTTGCGCTCGATAAGAAGTATGATAAAAAGATTATTTTTTGTATAACATTGGTATGTACGTGTTGTGCAATATTTAGTTTTCTAGTTGGCATTTTATTTTTTTCTACCATGGATTCTCTTATAGGGAGTTATTGTTGGTGTATTTTTGGATTGTTTGTAACAACCTGTTTTCAAACATGTTTGTCATATTATATTAAAGGATGCAGTCAAACAAAGATTTTTGCTATACAAGGAGTAATCTATACGTTTGTTTGCCTATCTTCGAATATAGTACTATTGGTCGTTACAAAAATAGGCCTTACTGGGTATTTCTTTAGTATGATAATTGCAGGTACAGTTAGTTGTATTTATATGTTGCTTGCTTCGAGATGTTATCGGGATCTTATTCCGATTACGTTTGAAAAAAACACATGTAAAGAAATGTTAAAATACAGTATTCCCTTGATTCCAACAACGATTGCTTGGTGGATTAATGCGTCGGCCGATAAATATATGATTTTAGGATTAATTGGAGTAGGAGCAAATGGTTTATATGGAGTAGCTCATAAAATCCCAACGGTTTTTTCTACTTTTTCTAGTTTGTTTTCGCAAGCATGGAGAATTTCGGCGATTTCTTCTTTTGATGATAAAGATAAAAGGGGATATTATGAAAAAGTTTATAGAATATACTCACTTATCTGTATATATGCATGCGTATGTATTATATTTATATCTGAATTACTCGCAAAAATACTTTTTAAATCCGATTATTATATGGCTTGGATACTTGTTCCGCCACTGCTTTTAGCCGCATTATTTGAGGCATATGCTGGTTTTTTGGCTTCCATATATGCTGCGGCAAAGTGTACCACTATTTTGTCATTATCAACGTGCATTGGTGCCGTTCTAAATATTTTTTTGAATTATTTTTTGATTGAACAATTGGGAGTATTGGGGGCTCCGATTGCGACAATGGTCAGCTTTATCATTGTATGGCTGCTTCGCCTTAGGATAATGCAATCATTTATGCCAATGAAGATTAATATGGGGCAGCTAATAATTTCAAATGTAATTGTGATTGCATGCGGTCTTTATTTTTCATTTCAAGGACCTAATAAATATATAGTATGGCTAATATCAATAATGACAATTGTTACTATGAATTTTCAAGAAACGAAGCATATTATTTTGTTTTGTACAACAATAGCGAAAAAGACTATGAAAAATAAAGGAGGAAGAAATTTAAGATGATTAATGTAGTGGGATTAGGGTATATTGGCTTGCCAACAGCTCTTATGATGGCATCTCATGGTGTGGATGTGGTTGGAACTGATTACAATAAGGAACTTGTTGCGACGTTAAAAGCAGGAAATACAACTTTTAAGGAAAAAGGGTTAGATGAACTTTTTAATGATGCACGTAAGGCGGGTATTAAGTTCAGTACAGAGTACCAGGTAACAGATACATACATTATTTCGGTGCCAACACCATATGATAAATTTTCTAAAAAAATTGACGCATGTTATGTGGTGGATGCTTTAAAGAGTGTGCTGGAAGTATGTCCGAAAAAAGCGACTGTTGTCATTGAATCGACCATTTCACCAGGAACGATTGATAAATTTGTGCGTCCAGTTATTGAAGACAGTGGGTTTAAGATGGGAGAGGATATCAACCTTGTTCATGCTCCGGAGCGTATCATCCCAGGGAATATGATATATGAACTCTTGCATAACAACCGTACGATCGGTGCTGACAGTAAAGAGATTGGGGAGAAAATTAAAAATCTGTATGCTTCTTTTTGTCAAGGGGAGATTATTGTAACAGATATTCGCACAGCAGAAATGACGAAAGTTGTGGAGAATACATTTCGTGCAGTAAATATTGCATTTGCCAATGAACTTGCAAAAATTTGTCGTTATGATAACATGGACGTTTACGAGATCATTAAAATTTGCAACATGCATCCACGTGTAAATATCCTGCAGCCAGGACCGGGTGTTGGTGGGCATTGTATTTCTGTTGATCCATGGTTCTTAGTGGGTGATTATCCTAGTATTGCAAAAGTAATTGATGAATCCATGAAGACTAATGACGGAATGCCAGATTTTGTATTAAACCGTATTTATGAAATCATGAAAGAAAAAAAACTTTCAGATTTAAGTCGTGTTGGTTTTTACGGACTTACATATAAGGAAAACGTAGATGATCTGAGGGAGTCTCCAACCTTACAAATGCTCGAATCCATGGAAAGGCATTTGTGCGAAAGTAATGTAAAAGTCTATGATCCATTTATTGAGAAAGATATGGTTCCAAATCAAATGCATAGTTTGGATCAGTTTCTTTCGGCAGTAGATATGGTGGTTCTTCTTGTAAAACATGACGAAATCAAAGAGAATATGGATAAATTATTAAACAAAGTAATTTTAGATTGTCATAATATTTGTGATTTACCAGGAGTTTATCATATTTAATAAAGGAAAATTGTGATGGATAAATGTTATTATGGTTTTTTGAAAGATACTAATGAATTATGCAATTCATCTTCAGGAGGATTTGGCGCATCAATAGCGAAATATGCCATTCAAAAAGATGGCATTGTGTATGGTGTATCGTATACTTCGGATTTTAAGAACGCTGAATTTATTCGAGTGACTTCAAAAGGAGATATTCAAAAGCTTCTGGGCTCGAAATATATTTATGCGGATAATTCGCAAATAAAAACGGGGGGACGTATATATGAAGACATACAATCTGGAAGAAGGGTATTTCTCATTGGTCTTCCATGTAATATTGCAGGAGTTTTGGCTATATTGCAGAAAAAAGGTATTGAGGCTAGAAATTTAATAACAATAGATTTGGTCTGCGGTGGGGCAACTCCGGCTGAGGTTGAAAAACAATATATTGAATATCTGGAAAAAAAATACAAATCAAGAATAATTGATTTTTCTGTTAGGTATAAAAATCCCAATTGGACACCTCCTTATTTGCGAGCAGTATTTGAAAATGGGAAAGTGTTTTGCAAAGAGTTTTACCTAACAGAATTTGGATATACATTTGAACATATGAAGAGAAATGCTTGTTATGATTGTCAATATAAAGGCGATAATCATCTTTCGGATATTACACTTGGCGATGCATGGGGAATAAATAAAGACAATATTGGTTATAATGAAAAGGGTGTTTCGGTCGCATTTGTTCATACAGAGAACGGAAATATTTTATTAAAAGAACTTGAAGATATTGTTTTATTTGAAACTGAATCAGAATATATGAAATCAAATAATCCGAGATATTTGACTCCAAAACAAAGATATCAAAATACTGAAAAATTTCGAGAAGATTTGTTGAAATATGGCTTGCGTAAAGCATGTAAAAAAGCATGGGGGATTAAAAGGTGTTTAGTATATGCATTGCCAGGAGGAACACTAAAGCTTATAAGACAATTAAAATCATTGTATAGGGAGGCAAAAATAAGTTAAGAGAATTTAATGTTCGAACTGTATTGAATTATCAAAAGCTAAAAAATAGAACTTTATTTCAAAATATAGCCTATTTATTTGGAATTAATTAAGGAAAAGAGAAAATTTAAATGAAAAAGATTATGCTAGCCTTTGGCACACGTCCCGAAGCGATAAAAATGTGTCCTCTTGTTAATGAATTAAAAACAAGAGATAATATTCAAATAGTAGTTTGTGTTACCGGACAACATCGCCAGATGTTAGATCAAGTGTTAGAAACTTTTCAAGTGGTCCCGGATTATGATTTGTGCATAATGAAGGAGCGTCAGACACTGTTTGATGTGACAACAAATATATTAAGCCGAATTAAAGAAGTTTTGGAAATAGAAAAGCCCGATGTTGTGCTTGTTCATGGAGATACCTCCACCACATTTGCTACCGCATTGGCTTGTTTTTATTTGCATATTCCGGTGGGGCATGTAGAAGCAGGCTTACGAACCTATAATATTTACTCCCCTTATCCAGAAGAATTTAACCGCCAAGCGGTTAGTATTATATCGTCTTATAATTTTGCTCCGACAGAACTGTCGAGGCAAAATTTGATTCAAGAAGGAAAAAAAGTGGAGTCTATTTATGTGACAGGAAATACGGCGATAGATGCCTTGAAAACCACAGTTCGTAAGGATTATTGTCATGAGTATCTTGATTGGGCAGAAGGAAGCAGACTTATTATGATCACCGCTCACCGCCGGGAAAATCTAGGTGAACCGATGAAGCATATGTTTCGGGCAATTCGTCGCGTATGCGATGAGCATCTTGATGTGAAAGCCATTTATCCGATTCATATGAATCCAGTGGTTCGTGAAACTGCCAATGCAATTTTAGGCGGAGATGAACGGATTCGTATCATTGAACCGCTGGATGTACTTGACTTTCATAATTTTCTTGCTCATTCATATCTAATTTTGACAGATTCTGGTGGAATTCAAGAAGAAGCTCCCTCTTTGGGGAAACCGGTACTTGTAATGAGAGATACTACAGAACGTCCAGAAGGAATTACTGCTGGAACATTGAAATTGGTGGGCACGGATGAAGAAACAATTTATCATGCATTTAAGCAACTATTAGAAGACAAAGATGAGTATGAGCGTATGAGCAAAGCTAGTAATCCTTATGGAGATGGATTTGCATGTAAGAGAATTGTAGATATTTTAGAGGCGCAATATTAGTTTAATACCTACTGTCCAATCAACGTTCTCTATCTCCATGGTATAATGAATTTGGTAGTTCAGTTAATTAGAAGAACAATAAGTCTACTCATTTAGGCTTATTTTTTATACGCAAAATTCCAAAACTGAAGGAGAATCAACATGTCACCATTCACCAACAAAACCCTAATGATCACCGGCGGTACAGGCTCATTCGGCAATGCAGTCCTGAACCGCTTTTTAAATACCGACATCGGCGAGATCCGCATCTTCTCCCGCGATGAGAAGAAGCAGGACGACATGCGGCATGAGTTCCAGGCAAAAATGCCGGAAGCTGCCGAGAAGATCAGCTTTTACATAGGCGACGTCCGGGACCTCCAGTCGGTGAAGAACGCCATGCACGGTGTGGATTATATCTTCCACGCAGCCGCGTTAAAGCAGGTTCCATCCTGCGAGTTTTTCCCCATCGAGGCGGTAAAGACCAATGTTCTGGGAACGGAAAACGTCCTGACCGCGGCCATCGACGAGGGTGTGGAGTCAGTGATCTGCCTTTCCACCGATAAGGCCGCTTACCCGGTCAATGCCATGGGGACAAGCAAGGCCATGATGGAGAAGGTGATCGTCGGTAAGAGCCGCACCACAACGAAAACGAAGATCTGCTGTACCCGGTATGGAAATGTGATGTGTTCCCGTGGCTCCGTGATCCCGCTGTGGATCGACCAGATCCGGGAAGGCAATCCCATTACAATTACAGACGGGACCATGACCCGCTTTATCATGTCGCTGGACGAGGCCGTAGACCTGGTCCTTTTTGCTTTTGAGCATGGGACCTCCGGGGATATCCTGGTCCAGAAGGCACCGGCCTGTACGATCCAGACCCAGGCAGAGGCGGTCTGTGAGCTGTTTGGCGGGGATAAGGAAAAGATCCGGGTCATCGGTATCCGCCATGGCGAAAAAATGTATGAAACGCTGCTCACCAATGAGGAGTGTGCCCATGCCATCGATATGGGGAACTTTTACCGTGTTCCATGCGATAAGCGCGGCCTGAATTATGATAAATATTTCAGCAAAGGCGATGCGGAGCGGAATCCCTTAACGGAATTCAACAGCAATAACACCGAGCTTCTTGGTGTTGACCAGGTGAAGGAGAAACTTCTTACGCTTTCCTATATCCGGGAGCAGCTGGACAGCATGGGGATCAAATATTAACGGACATGGGGGAAGAATGAGATGGCATCATTTAAAAATAATGGTAAATTAAAGTTACTGATCATCGTCGGCACCCGTCCGGAGATCATCCGGCTTTCGGCTGTGATCAATAAATGCCGGGAGTATTTTGATGTGATCTTAGCCCATACAGGGCAGAATTATGATTATAATCTGAACGGCGTGTTTTTCCGGGACTTGAAGCTTGCGGACCCGGAGGTGTACATGAATGCGGTGGGTGATACCCTGGGAGACACCATGGGGAACATCATTGCGGCGTCCTATAACCTGATGGCAGAGATCCAGCCGGATGCAGTCCTGGTCCTGGGGGACACCAACTCCTGTTTATCGGTCATCGGTGCCAAGCGGCTCCATATTCCCATCTTCCACATGGAGGCGGGAAACCGGTGCAAGGACGAGTGCCTGCCGGAGGAGACCAACCGCAGGATCGTGGACATTATTTCGGATGTGAACATGGCGTATTCCGAGCATGCCCGACGGTACCTGGCGGACTGCGGCCTCCCGAAGGAGCGGACGTATGTGACCGGCTCTCCCATGGCGGAGGTCCTTCATAATAATCTGGCAGAGATTGAAGCTTCGGATATCCATGAACGGCTGGGGCTGGAAAAGGGCAGATATATCCTCCTTTCCGCCCACCGGGAGGAAAACATCGACACGGAAAAAAATTTCACCTCTCTTTTTACAGCCATCAACCGGATGGCGGAAAAGTATGACATGCCGGTGCTATACTCCTGTCATCCCCGTTCTAAAAAGCGCCTGGAGGCGTCCGGCTTTGTCCTGGATCCTCGGGTGATCCGCCATGAGCCCCTGGGCTTTCATGATTATAACTGTTTACAGATGAACGCTTTCTGTGTGGTTTCCGACTCTGGGACGCTGCCGGAGGAATCCTCGTTCTTTACCTCCGTGGGCCATCCGTTCCCTGCGGTGTGCATCCGCACCTCCACAGAGCGCCCGGAGGCGCTGGACAAGGCGTGCTTTATCCTGGCAGGGATCGATGAAAAGAGTCTCTTACAGGCCGTGGATACGGCAGTGACCATGAACCAGAATGGAGATCATGGGATCCCTGTGCCGGATTACGTGGAGGAAAACGTATCCGCCAAGGTGGTAAAGATCATCCAGTCCTATACGGGCGTGGTGGATAAAATGGTGTGGAGGAAGTTTTGATCCTTTTTCTGATCAAAAATAGTTTTCCCTTGCGTCCCAATGCCTGTTTTTATATAATAGGGATTGTAGCATCATTTCTCAAAGGAGGGCGAAAATATGGGAACTATACTTGAAGATGTTTTTCTTGGAACCGCAGAAAAATACAATCAGAAATTAGAAATGCTTGCCCGGATGGCCCAGCCGGAAAAGTGGACATACAAAAGAATTCAGGATAAAGATCCATACCGTATCTTGAGAAATTACATACAGTATACGTACAACCGCTTAGACGAGGAAGGGAAGATCATTTCCTCAGCGGACGGAAAATACCGGTGCATGAATACAGGGCTTCTGACGGTTTATAACCAGGAAATCGTTGCAATTTTTGCCGTCAATGAAATGTCTGGAAAACAGCCGTGGTTTTTCAATGGCTTTTTCAAGGAGACGGATAAGTTTTTTACAACGAACTTTTCTGAGCTTCCTCCATTGGCTGACTACTGCAACAATGTTAAGGATCTGATCTATGATAATACGCTTGAATTAAATATGAGAAAAGAGCATATTATCGACGATAACTTTGACCGTTTTATTGAAGCTGGTTACAACAGCAAAGAGCTGATCAATGTCCTTCTGGATGCAGCAAAAGTGACTTTGGAAAAGAAGCTAAAGAGGAACTTTAAGCTGGCTCTGCCTTTTTATTACCATAACACAGAAACTGGTGAAAATAAGATCCAGCTTCTGGCTCCTTTATATTTTCCAGGTGCACCGGTTAAACTAGCTCTTGTATTAAATAAGATAAAAAGCAGCGCCAAGGAATACTATGAGGGCGTCACAGTTCTTCCTGTTGAGTGGGCGTATATGAATTCCCGCCTTATTGTAAAGCCAGATGAAGAATGGGCAAAGATCATGGACGAAATTACCTCTGTTGATGAGGCGGAATCGATCCGGGAAGCGGTTGACATGGCTGAATAGATATGATAGTATTAAGCCATCCATTACAATTAATTATTACAACTACCTTTTAAAATCTTTTTACAACCAAAACTTACAACTACCATCTTATGGGGAGACGATTTTTCGTCTCCCTAATTCATTGCAGGCAGATCTGCTTATAAATCACAGGAGACGATAAATGAATATATTAGTCACAGGCTCCAGCGGTTTCGTTGGACGGAACCTGGTGGAGAATTTAAAGAATATCCGGGATGGAAAGGACCGCACGCGGCCCGGCATAAAAATTGATGCAATCTATGAATATGATGTCCAGAACACCCGGGAGGAGCTGGACATGTTCTGCGCTTCGGCAGATTTTGTATTTAATCTGGCCGGAGTCAACCGCCCCAAGGACCAGACGGAATTTATGGAGGGAAATTTTGGCTTTGCATCGGAGCTTCTTGACGCACTCCGGAGCCATGGAAATACGGCTCCGGTGATGCTGGCCTCCTCGATCCAAGCCACGCTCTCAGGCCGCTTTGGGGACAGTGAGTACGGCCGGTCCAAGAAGGCCGGGGAGGAGCTGTTCTTCCGGTATGCGGAGGAAACGGGAGCGAAGGTGCTGGTCTACCGGTTCCCGAATCTCTTTGGAAAATGGTGCCGCCCCAATTATAACAGCGCCGTTGCCACCTTCTGCCACAATATGGCCAACGGCCTGCCGATCCATGTCAACAATCCGTCCACGGAACTGGAGCTGCTTTATATTGACGATCTGGTAAACGAGCTGCTGGATGCCCTGGAGGGCCATGAGCACCGCTGCGGGTTCGACAGTGTGACCACAGTATTTGATGAGCAGGGAGCATACTGTGCGGCCCCTGTCTCCCATCATGTGACCCTGGGGGAGATCGTGGAGCTTTTAGAAACGTTTACGGCCCAGCCGTCCACACTTCTGATGCCGGAGATCCCGGCCGGAAGCTTTGCAAAGAAGCTGTATTCCACCTATCTCTCCTACCTTCCAATGGAAAAGACCATCTTTCCGCTGAAAATGAACGTTGACGACCGCGGCAGCTTCACGGAGCTTTTAAAAACCCCGGGCTGCGGACAGTTTTCCGTCAACATCAGTAAGCCCGGGGTCACCAAGGGCCAGCACTGGCATAATTCCAAGTGGGAGTTTTTTATGGTGGTTTCCGGCCATGGCCTGATCCAGGAAAGGAAGATCGGCACGGATGAGATCCGGGAATTTGAGGTATCCGGGGAGCAGATCCAGGCCGTTCACATGCTGCCAGGCTATACCCACAATATCATCAACCTGTCCCAGACCAACGATCTGGTGACGGTCATGTGGGCCAACGAGGCCTTCGATCCGGAGCATCCGGATACCTTTTACGAGGTCGTATAACCGAACAGGGGCAGTATTTCCGGCGGGAATGGAATCCTTAAATGGGTCTGTTCCCGCCTTTCTGTATTCTATTCCACTTCGTCCCCCATCCCCTGGATCAGCGCCTTGATCGTCGTCTCATCCCGCTCCAGTTCGTCTGCGATCTGAGGGATGGATTTCCCCTTCCGGAGCTTGGTTCGGATGAGTCTTTTTATCTCATCCTCACGTCCTTCGTTATTCCCTTCCTTCCGCGCCTCGGAGGCGATGGCTTTACGCATCAGCGCCAATTCGCGCTCTTCATCATACTCAAATATACTCACTGCGATCACCTCCGCTCTGTTTTGGGAAAGGAAATCCGAAAGGATCCCCTCCCGGATGCACTCTGTGACAGCCCGGTGTACTGCCGCCCCAACTGTCATAGTCTTTGCATGGAGCCGCACCCGTTCCACAAAGAGCATATACTCTTTTAAGGTCTGGCAGAAAAGCCACATCGTTTTTCATGTTCATGTACACGGCGTTTTCCAGGGTCACCACAGTTAGGTCCTCCGGGGAGTTGTAGGACGTTCCATTTACCGCATTGTAAAGGCTTAAAAGCCTGTTCCTGTCCCGGAACAGAAGCCGGAACAGAGTATCCTTGTAGTCGCGCCGGGGCTTAGGGAGCCGTGCCGGATCCTGGGCATGGTCGTTCATAGGATTCATTTGTCCTCCTTTCGCAGGAGAACGGAAGATCTCCTGCTTTTCATGTTTTAATAAGGGAAAAGCATAGATCTTCTGAAATGAATAAGACTCTCCAGACAGCCGGAGTGGCCGGGAAAATAAGAAATATATGCTTTGTGCCAGTGTAGCATATCTGGAACGGCGGCGCAAGGGTGTGCGGGATAAAATCACACGAATTTCCGCCATTTTCATCATGGTTGGAAGAGCCATTCCGCCTTGCATTCATCCGGGGATGATGATAAAATTAGGGACGGACTAAAAACAAAAGAGCATTGGGAGGAACATGAGCATGGAAATGGAACAGCGTCTGCGGGACATCTGCCGCAGCTTTCGGATCCAGGGAAGCTATGTGGAATCTGAGCTGATTCCTGTGGGAAATGTGAATAAGACGTATAAGGTTACATACAGACGAGAGGAAGGCACACTAAAGTCGTACATTGTCCAGCAGGTCAACACATTTGTATTCAGAAAGCCCGAGCAGGTCATGCATAATATCGACCTGGTTACGGAGCATATCCGGGCAAAAAGCACCGAGGGGATCCCTCTCCACTTTCACCATACTGCCGACCGGAAAACGTATATCTATGCGGACGACGCTTTCTGGCGGCTGTATAATTATATCCCGTCTGTGACGTATAACACATGCGAAAACACAGAAGTGCTCCAGCATGCCGGAGAAGCCTTTGGCCGTTTCCAGAAAAATCTGGCGGATTTTAATGCGGAACAGCTTTATGAAACGATCCCCAATTTCCACAACACGCCGGAACGGCTGAGGACGCTGTTTGAGGACGCAGAAAAAGATCCTCTGGGCCTGGCCGGGTCTGTGAGGGAGGAGCTTTCTTACATCCGGTCCGTCAGCAGCCAGGCCTGTGAAATGGCCCGGATGCAGAGGGACGGCCGTCTCCCCATCCGGGTGACCCACAACGATACGAAGATCAACAATGTCCTTTTCGACCGGAACACCAACCGGGCTCTGACCATCATCGATCTGGATACGGTGATGCCCGGTCTTGTGGGCCATGATTTCGGCGATGCCATCCGGTTCGGCGCCAATTATGTGGCGGAGGACTCCAGGAAGTATGAAAAGGCTGGCTGCAACATGGGGCTGTTCTCTGCCTTTACCAAAGGCTTTCTTTCCCAGACCCGAGATACCCTGACAACAGACGAGATTCAGACGCTGCCGCTCAGCGTGTTCACCCTGGCCGTGGAGCTGGCTTCCCGGTTCCTGGATGATTATCTTCTGGGAAACGTGTATTTCCGGACAGAGTACCCGGAGCATAACCTGGTGCGGACCCGGTGCCAGTTAAACATGGCTAGGGATGTAATGAAAAAGATGGGGGAAATGGAACGGATCATCAGAGAGTGCGTGCAGGGATAGAGCTTAGGCCACAGGAAACGGCCCAGCATACCTCTACGAAAATGGAATTGGAGTGGTTTGAAAGGGACAGGATCTGTGAAAATGGGTTCTGTCCTTTTGTACGTTTTAGTGCCTCTGTCCGGGCTGCTGCAGGACCACTATTTTGTGAAAGAATACGGTAATGAATGTTCGAATACTTTTCCAGATATGGCTTATGAATACCGTATACATTGTGCGTATATATATGAAGAAACAGGATAATATCTCCAATTTCCCAGGGCATCGGAATCCCATTGTTTTTCGGCATGATCTGCCTGGAATCCCCCATAAAATTCCATAGGAAATCCCCCCATATCCTTGACAGACAAAAGGAAAAAAGTTATGATAAATACACTGGCGGTTTTTAGGGAAATCTCTGGGAGTAAGAGCGTAGGAGAAAGGAAAATGGACAACAATTCTACATACGAGCAGTATGAACAGGAAATCGATCTGAAGGATCTGATGTTTGCGGTGCTCCATAAATGGAGGCCGGTGATCCTTGTGGCGGTGGTCCTGGCGGTGGTCCTTGGCGGGGCCAAGGGTGCGATGACATACAGGCAGCAGAATGATCCTGAGGTCAGCAAGGAGACCAGGGAAAAATACCAGGAGGAGCTGGATCTCTACGAGAAGAATAAAGAGACAGCGGAGCGCGAGATCGAGAATCTGAAGACAGACATCGCGAACCAGCAGGAATACCTGGATAAATCCATCTGGATCAATATGAGCCCTTATGATGTATGTGAATCCAGGATCGATATGTATGTGACCACCGGATATGAGATCATGCCGGGAATGGTCTACCAGAACCAGGATTATACGGATACGATCCTCCAGGCGTACCAGGGTCTTCTGACCAGCAGCGCCGTGATGGAGGATGTGGCAAAGAGTGTGGGGACGGAGCCCAGATATTTAAAGGAACTGGTCAATGTGACCATCGGGACCAACGGCGGCCAGTTAAACCACCTTCTGACCATTAATGTCAAGCATAAGACCAAGAGCGATGCCAAGAAGGTCATGGACGAGATGCTGGACCACATGAACGAGCTTCATGGCCAGGTGGTAGCCAGCATCGGCGAGCATACGGTGAACACGGTCAACAGCAGCGTCAGCGCCATGGTGGATCTTACTCTGGCAGATACCCAGCGGGCGGAGACTGAGCGGCTGACCAATCTGAACAACAGCCTGGAGGAGAAGCAGAAGACTCTGGACGAGCTGGAGGAGCCCAAGGAAGCAGCCAGCTCTGCAATGGCAGCCTTAAAGAGCGGGATCAAGTATGCGGTCCTGGGCGGCGTTCTGGGCGGCTTTATGGTGGTGTTCTTTATCTGTGTGGCCTTCCTCATGAGCGATAAGCTTTACTCTGCAAAGGAGTTAAAGAACCGTTACCGCATTAAGATCCTGGGCACCATGCCCATCCGCAGGAAAAAGCCCATGGGTAAGATCGACGCATGGTTAAACCGGATGGAAGGCCGTGCGGTGGAAGGAAATGCGGATACAGGATATGGGCTGATCACCGCAAATATCCGGAATTATGCGGAAAACATGAAGACCATTCTGGTGACAGGAACAGCCGATGCGGCGGTCCTGGCTGAGGTGACAGACAGGCTGGCGGCAGGGCTTGCTGGGATCCGCGTGATGGCCGGAGGAAATATGCTCCAGGATGCGGAAACCTTAAAGAAGCTGCCGGAGTGTGACGGAGTGGTTCTGGTGGAGCAGTGCATGGACGCGAAATACAGCACTGTTGCCATGGAGATCGAAAGAGTGACCGATCTGCAGAAGAGCGTGATCGGATGCGTTGTGTTTGAATAAGTGATTGAAAGGAAGCCGGTTGTGCAGCTCTGTTATGAGGCGCGCAAACGGCTTCTTTTCGTTTTATGGGACGGGATCGTTTTTGAAGACATTCTGTATCAAATGGGGAGGATCAGAGATACTTTTATATATGGGGCTGCGGACCATGGGCTGTCAGGAGAAGGGAATACAGGGGGGCATGGTTCTGGCGTTCTGTCCATCACTCAGATGGCTATATTATCAAAATATAGATAATATACAAATTCGGGTAATCCTGGTTTAATAGAAACAAAGGAGGGGATGAACATGGTAAGTTACGAACGTTTATGGAAAACAATGGAGAAGAAGGGAATCAGCCAGTACCGGCTGATCAACCATTATAAGATCAGCGCCGGTCAGATCGGCCGGATGAAAAAGAATATGCATGTTTCCACCCATACCCTGGAGGTATTCTGCAATATTTTACAGTGTCCTGTGGAGGATATTGTAGAGGTGATCCTGGATCCCCAGGAACTAGACGGAAAAGAACCGTCCAGTGCCGGAAGCAGGACGGCTGGAAGAACCGCAGCCGGGGCCAGGGATGCCAAAAAAGCGGAGGGCGTCACCGGAGATAAGGCGCCTGGGAAACCGGAATCCAGATCCGGAGTCCAGGGAACCGTAAAGCCCGCGGCAGCCAGCGGAGATAAAGCGTCTGGGAAGCCGGAATCCAGATCCGGAATCCAGGGAACCGTAAAGCCCGCGGCAGCTACCGGAGATAAAGCGCCTGGGAAGCTGGCATCCAGATCCGGAGTCCAGGGAACCGGGAAGACCGCAGCCGTCACCGGAGAAAAGCTGGCCGGAAAAGCAGAAGACCGTACTGGCGGAAAAATGGCTGGGAAGAGTCCGACTGGTTCCAGAGAGGGAAACAAGTAGGTAAGGAGACTGCGGGATGGTCAGATATACGCGCCTGTGGGAGACCATGGAGAAAAGGGGGATGAGCCAGTACCGCCTGATCCGGTATCATGGGATCAGCGCGGGACAGATGCGCAGGCTGAAGCTGAACATGAACGTTTCCACCCAGACCATTGAGCGGCTCTGCCGGGCGCTGGAATGCCGGGTGGAGGATGTGATGGAGGTTGTGCTGGAAGATCCCGGGACAGAGGAGTAGAAGGCTCTGGACCCGTGGACCGGCCTGCGGGACTTCCTTTTTTTGTTATTCCGGTGTATGATAGTAAAAAAACATCCGGGAGGTTTTCGTATGGAGTATTATGGTACGCTGGGGCCGGCCTGCGGCAGTGTGCAGACGTTAAAGGAGATGCTGGCAGCCGGGATGACAGGCGTGAGGCTCAATCTGTCCCATGGGGATCTGGAGGAAAATGGACATTGGATCCGTATGGTGCAGGAGGCCGGGAGGGAGCTTCGTTCCCAGGTACAGATCCTCATGGACCTCCGGGGGCCAGAGCTGCGTCTGGGAAAGTTGAAGGAGGAGATCCGGGCAGAAGAGGGCGGCTGGCTGATCCTGGGAAACGGAGGTCTTCCGGTTCCGGAGGAGGCACTGGCGTATATGTGTCCGGGAGACCGGGTCCTCATTGACGACGGGAAGGTGGAGCTGGAGGTTGTTTTAGAGGCGGCTTTCGGCAGGGCCGGAGCCGAGGAGTCTCCCTGGCTGGCCGGAGAACCGGGGCTGGAGGCAGGAGCAGAAGCCGGAGCCGCACCGTCCGCCAGCGGATGCCGGATCATGGCCCGGGTGGTCCGGGGCGGGCTCATAAGGTCTGGGAAGAGCCTGGCCATTGAGGGGAAAGCTGTCCCCATGCCCACGCTGACGGAAAGCGACCGGAAAAATATAAGGGCAGCTGTTTCCTATGGGATCACCGGAGTGATGCTGCCCTTTGTGCGGAATAAAGAAGATCTTCTGGCTCTGCGGGAGGCTCTTAAGGAGGCCGGGGCCGGAGAGATCCAGGTCTTTGCCAAGATCGAGAACATGCAGGGAGTGGAAGCCATAAAGGAGCTGCTTCCGTATTGCGATCATGTGGTGATCGCCAGAGGGGACCTGGGAAACGCCATGCCTTTATGGAAGCTGCCTGGGGTCCAGAAGAGGCTGGCAAGAGAATGCCGGGAAGTAGGAAAGCCGTTCATGGTGGTGACCCAGATGCTGGATTCCATGCATGAACGGGCAGTCCCAACCAGGGCCGAGGTCCTGGATATATATAATGCGGTGCTGGACGGCGCCTCCTCCCTGATGCTCACAGGGGAAACGGCGGCGGGAAGCTATCCGGTCCAGGCGGTGGAATATCTGGTGAATACGGGCGAGGAAGCGCTGAGGGATATGGAGGAGGCCTAGTTCTGGGCCTCCTCCCACATTTTTACGGGCATTCCGTTGACTTCCACGTTGTTTTCCACGGCAATGACCAGGCAGCGCCGTCCTTCGATGAAACGGGTCTCCACCAGGTCCAGCCGGTCTGGGTTGACCTTGATGTCCACGTCCGGCGTTTTCACGGCAAATTTTCCGGTCCCTGTGATAGCCGGTACCAGAATGGACGTATCCTCTCCGGCAGCTTCCTTATAAACGGTATCGAAATGCTCCAGCCGCTCCGGCTCCACACCGCTTTTTTCCAGAAGGTCACGGACCTGGGGCTTTGTCAGGGCCAGGGGCTCCATGTCCTCCTTGTGCTCCTCCGCCAACTCGGTGAGGGTTTCATGGATCTGGCGGACAATGGTGTAGTCGCAGGAATCCCCCAGGGTATCGGAGAGGATCTCCTGGAACGCCTCCTTCTGGGATCGGAAGGAAATGGGCGACGGCGCGCCCAGGCAGGTGTCGATGAATTCGGTGTGCAGCTCCTCGGGATTTTTGGAAAAATACAGGAGGCTGTGGATGTCGGAGGAACGGTCGTTGAAGGCAGGGAACAGGAAGCCGGTCATGGGCGGCTGCACCCACCAGTCCCTGGGCCGTTCTTCGATGAGGTTGGTGGCCTCATTGTAGGAGAGCCCCGGCTCTGACAGCTTCACCGGGCAGATGCAGCAGAGGATATGGTGATAGACCTCCTCGGAGGCGTCGAACATCTCTTCATTGTCCGAGGCCTTTCCCGGAACATCGTAGGCGCTGTGGATCAGGATGATGTAATAGTTTTCGCCGTAGTCGTAGTTTTCAATGACTTTATTATAGAAGGAATCCACAGTTTCATCGTCCGCCAGCTTTTCCTCCCTAAGCTTCATGAGCAGGGCATGGGCGCTGTCTTCGCCCTCGTCGCGGATGGAATATTCCAGGTTGTGGAGATTTTTTCCGATCCCCCCGGAAAGGGTCTTTTTAAAGATCTCATAATATTTTAAGATCTCTTCCTCTGAGAGAGCAAAAAAGGCCTCTTTCAAAGTCGTTCTGATATTTTTTTCTGCGTCCACGTAGCAGCCGCAGATGCGGGTGATGGCGTTGTTGTCTTTTTTGAACTGTTTCTTTATTTCTGAAATTTCGCGTTTATTCATAATAATCTCCATTCTGCCGCCGGGCAGCGGCACGGCCAGTTATTTCTGCTCCGGTTCCCGGGTGCGGTCCGCAAGGGCCCGCAGGCCAAGGGTGTATACGTCGGCTCCCAGGCCGACGATGATGCCGGTGGCGATGGGGGAGATCACCGAATGGTGGCGGAACTCCTCCCTTTTATGTATATTGGACATGTGGAGCTCGATCAGCGGACACTCCAGCATCTCCAGGGCGTCGGAGATCCCATAGCTGTAATGGGTCCATGCTCCTGCGTTGATCATGACGCCGTCATAATGCTCGGTATAGGCCTCGTGGATCTTGTCCACCATTTTTCCCTCGTCGTTGGTCTGGAAGCAGGTGACAGAAACGCCCAGCTCCCGGGCCAGCCTCTGTACGTTTTCGTTGATCTCATCTAAGGTGACGGTCCCATACTGTTCGGGATTTCTTTTCCCGAACATATTGTGGTTGACGCCGTGAAGCAGCATAAATTTTTTCATGTTCAGTACCTCCTGCCGGGATCTTCTTTGCCCGGCACCGAATATTTTACATGGGTTTCCGGCAGTTTGCAAGCGGCGCGGGAATAAATTTCTCCTGCGTGTGGGATGGATCTTTCATGTACAGGGGATAAAATCGTTCTGGATGGAGGAAACTATATGAGAGGATCCGGCAAAACGGAGGCTTCTGGAGCCGGGTCTGTTCCTATAAGAAAGAGAGGGATCGAAGATGAGCAGATTTTTACAATGTCCCGACTGTCACGGCATCGCCCTGGTGATCTATGGGGAAGAGGACGCGGGCTGCGGGACCTATGACAAGCTTCACGCCAACACCACGGACGCGGCCCTGGAAAAGCACCTTCCGGTGGTGGAGGTGAAAAAGGATGTGGTCCAGGCAAAGGTGGGAGCAGACGACCATCCCATGGACGAGGACCATTATATTACCTGGGTATATCTGGAGACCACCAGGGGAGGAAGCCTCCGGGTCTTAAAGCCCGGAGACCAGCCCCAGGTGGAATTTCGTCTGAGTGACGGAGAACGGCCCCTGGCGGTATATGAGTACTGTAACCGCCATGGGCTCTGGAAGGCGGAGCTGGCCCAGGAGTAGGAAAGCAGCCGTCTGCCGTTACAGGGCGATCAGGCTTTCGTCGTCCGGCACAAAGATGTTGCCGCCATAATATTTCTTCCCTTCGCTCTTATACAGCCGTTCGCGTCCGGCGACGTTGCTGTCTTCCGTATGCCACAGCACCAGATTGGGGATCTGCATGGCCTGGGCCAGTTCGCAGGCGTCCTTGACGGTGCTGTGGTGTTTTTCATAGGGCTTCCACAGATCCCGCTCCACATAAAGGCAGAAGGCCTCATGGAGCAGCCAGTCGCAGTCCCGTACATATTTTTCGCATACAGGGTTATAGGGCTCGTCTCCCAGGAAGGTCAGCTTTTTCCCATTATTTAAGGTGAGGCTGAAGCCAAACTGCCGGGCTTTGGTGGAGTGGATATCGAAAAAGGTCACGTCATAGCTTAAGATATGCCGGTGATCCCCGTCCTTTAAGGGGTCCAGGTGGATCCGGCTGTCCAGAAAACGGAAATGCTTTTCCTGGATGGTCAGGCGGCACAGGGTGCGGATGGTATCCGCCAGGTCCTCGTGGCAGTAGATATAGGCGTCGCCCTGGTACTGGTCCTTTAACATCCCGGTGGCGATCATCCGGATCATCCATACGATGCCCAGGATGTGGTCCGTATGTTCATGGGTCACAAAGATGTGGTGGATCCGGTGGACAGGCACCTGCATATTGTCCAGGATCTTTAAGATCCCGTTTCCGCCGCCGGCGTCCACCATGAAATATTCGTCGCTGTCCCTAAGTGCAAAGCATGTATTATAAAGGTTGGTCACCGCCGCATTGCCGGTTCCAAAAACGTAAAGAAGCTCCCGGTCCATGAAAAAATCCCCTTTCTGGTCTGGTCTTTTAAATATGAATATGTTACTATAAAATGGAAGGAAAAGCAATCACCGGCGGAGGAAAAGTAGGAAAACAGGGGAAGTTTCAATGGGGCTCTGCCGGAAATGTGTTGTGGGAGGAATTGAATATGAGAGATTTGGCGTACCTTAGACTGCTGGCCAGGGAATATCCCAATGTCCAGGCAGCGTCCAGCGAGATCATCAACCTGATGGCCATCCGCGGCCTTCCCAAGGGAACGGAATACTTTTTCAGTGACCTGCATGGGGAATACGAGGCCTTTGTCCATCTCCTTCGGAGCGCGTCCGGTATCATCCGGGAAAAGATCTCCGAGACCTTTGGCTATGTGATCTCCGATGAGGATGAGATCGCCCTGGCGAACCTGATCTACTACCCGGAGCGCGGGCTGCGGGCGGCGAAGCGGGAAAACCGGTTTACAGAGGACTGGCAGAGGATCACCATTTACCGCCTTGTATGCATCTGTAAAGAGGTGTCGTCCAAATACACCAGATCCAAGGTGCGTAAGAAAATGCCGCCGGCATTCGCTTATATCATCGACGAGCTGATCCATGTGGATTACAGCGATGAAAATAAGAAGGTCTACTACGATGAGATCATCCGCTCCATCATCGACAGCGAAATGGGCGCGGAGTTCATTGAGGCACTGTGCAACCTGATCCAGAACCTGACCATCGACAATCTCCATATCATCGGCGATATCTTTGACCGGGGACCCAGAGCGGATATCATTATGGAAGAGCTGATGCAGTTCCATGATGTGGACATCCAGTGGGGCAACCATGATATTTCCTGGATGGGGGCGGCCACGGGCAACCTGGCCTGCATCTGCAACGTCCTGCGGATCGCCATCCGCTACAATTGCTTCGACCTTCTGGAGGACGGCTACGGCATCAATCTGCGTCCGCTGTCCATGTTTGCAGCCAGAGTCTACCGGGACGACACCTGCGAGCATTTTATGCCAAAGATCCTGGATGAAAATATTTATGACGCGGTGGATCCGGGACTGGCGGCCAAGATGCATAAAGCTATCGCCGTGATCCAGTTTAAGGTAGAGGGCCAGATCATCAAACGTCATCCGGAATATAACATGGAGGACCGGCTCCATCTGACCCGGATCAATTTTGAAAAGGGGACCGTCACCATCAAGGGAAAAGAATATCCGCTGACGGATAAGAAGCTTCCCACGGTGGATCCCAAGGATCCCTTAAAGCTCACAAAGGAAGAGGAGGAGCTGATCCACAATCTGTGCATGTCCTTTAAGCACAGCGTAAACCTCCAGCGCCACATCCGCTTTGTGTACTCCCATGGGGCCATGTATAAGTGCTGCAACTCCAACCTTCTGTACCACGGCTGCATCCCCATGAAGGAAAACGGTGATTTCGATGAGATCAAATTCAACGGGATCATCTATTCCGGAAAGCGGATGTTAGACTATATCGAGGATGCCGTGAAGATGGCCTACTTCCTGCCGGATGACGATGCCACCAAGGAGTGGTATAAGGATCTGATGTGGTATTTATGGTGCGGGCCCAAGTCTCCAGTCTATGGCAAGGACAATATGGCCACCTTTGAGGGCTATTTTGTGGCGGATAAGGCCGCGGCCAAAGAAAATATGAATCCGTACTATAAACTGAGTACAAAAGAGGAATTTTGTGATAAAATACTGAGGGAATTCGGGCTTCCGGTGGAGGGCTCCCACATTATCAACGGCCATGTGCCGGTGAAGCTGAAGGATGGGGAGAGCCCCATAAAGGGCAACGGAAAGCTGTTCGTCATCGACGGCGGCCTCGCCAAGTCCTACCAGCCGAAGACGGGGATCGCAGGCTATACGCTGATCTTCAACTCCCGTCATCTGGCTCTGGCGGAGCACAAGCCCTTTGACCCGAAGCATGAGAACACCCCCAAGGTGACCATCGTTGAAAAGATGAAAAAGCGGATCATGGTGGCGGATACGGATACTGGAAGGGAGCTGGCCGCCAAGATCGAGGACCTGAAGGAGCTGATGGCGGCGTACCGCGGCGGTATCCTGAAGGAAAAATTAGGATAAGCAGAATCAATCAAACATCAAGGAGAACTGAATGAGCAGGGAAGAATTTTTAGCAGGACTGGAAGAAGCGCTGGCCGGCGAGGTACCGGCCTCCGTGATCCGGGAAAATTTAAATTATTACAATTCTTACATTTCCCAGGAGATGGCAAAGGGCCGTACTGTGGATGAGATCGTGGATGAGATCGGGGAGCCAAGGATCGTGGCCAGGACCATCATCGATTCCAGCGAGGCGGCAGGAGAGGCCATGGGAGACGGATACGGAGCCTTTGAGGACGCCGGCAGCACATATGAAAGCCGGACGGAGACCTCCTCACACGTCCACTACTTTGACCTGAGCAAATGGTACTGGAAGCTGCTTTTAATGCTGGCAGTCTTTGTGGTATTCTCTGCGGCGTTCAGGCTCCTGGGGGGCATCTTTGCACTGCTGGTACGGTTTGCCGGACCGATGCTGATGCTCCTGCTGGTGTGGTGGTTTATTAAGAGCCTGAGAAGGTAGACGGGAAAATATTAAAAAATTATTAAGTCCGGCAGATCGGTTGACAAAAACATGTTTTGGAAATATAATCATTTTCGTAACAAGTTTTAACAAATTTGTAATAAACGAAAAAGAAAAAGTAATGATTGGGGATTATATGACAAACAGGATTTTGAAGACCGCCGGACTTTTTTGTTTCTGTACACTGATGGCAGCGGCAGCGCCGGAAAGGGCCATGGCCGACCAGGAGGCCCCCAGACCTCTGCTTCATGCGGTGGATGGCCCGGAGGAGCCGGAGATCATCATTGCCGGACGGAAGGATACGGAGGACCAGGCCGGAGCTTCCATGCTGATCCAGGTGGAAGACGAGAACACAGAGGTGTACTCGGAGCCGGATACAGAGTCCCAGGTGGTGGGACAGGCTGAGGCCGGGGATACATACGACGTACTGGAAATGGTAGACGGTCAGTGGGCAAAGATCTCCACCGGAGAATTCGAGGGCTATCTGAACACTGCGGCAGCAGAGGATGAGGAAGAGACCCTGGAGGACGCTCCGGAGGAAGCCCCGGTGGTTCCTGTGGAGACTGCGGAGGAGACCGCAGCCCGTGTTTCTGCAGAACGACGCCAGGCTGTTGTGGAATACGGTCTTCAGTTTGTGGGAAACCGCTATGTATACGGCGGGACCAATCCCAATAAAGGAGCAGACTGCTCCGGATTCACCTCTTATGTACTGCGCCATTCAGCCGGTGTGGAGCTTCCCCACTCCTCCAGATCCCAGGCTGTCCAGGGCCGTGAGGTCAGCGCAGCAGAGATCCGTCCGGGCGATCTGGTATTTTATGCCAGCGGAAAGCGCATCAACCATGTGGCCCTGTATATCGGCAACGGCCAGGTGGTACATGCCTCCAACGAGAGGACAGGCATCTGCGTTTCCGAATGGACCTACCGGAATCCGGCGAAGATCGTCAACGTCCTCGGTGATTAATGAAAATTTCCCAGCCCTCCGGGCAGATGGATAAAGGATAAAAGGATATAGAAACAGCCCGCAGATGTGAGTGTCTGCGGGCTGTTTTGCTGTGGCGGGGCTCACGGGATCCTGGCGCTGCCGGGATGGCCATGAGAGCTCCGCACAGCCTGTTTTATGATTGATGCTGGCGGCGGACCAGCCGGAATACGCCGGCCTGCTCCAGGGTCTTGGCTACCAGGACGAAGATCAGGGAGTCCACCGGCCACTGGATCAGGTTTTTCACGGCCCGGGCGGGAAGAAGGGCCAGATAGCCCTTTCCATTGATCATAGAAAGCCACAGGGTACCCAGGAGGATGTTGCAGAGAACTGCGACCACCAGCTTGGCAGCCAGCATACGTTTAAGGCTCAGGGGCTTCTTATAAAGGAAGAGACCGTAAATAAAGGCAGCCAGCATGGCGTTGAAGGTGAAGCCAGGCATAAAGCCGCCGTCGGGCTTCAGCATGAATTTGATGATGTCCATGCCGCCGCCGAACAGGCTTCCCACCACAGGGCCGAACAGATAATCCACCAGCTCGTTGGGCAGGGCGCCAAAGCCGATCTTTAAATTGGGAGTTACGCGGATGGTGGCGAGCTGGTTTAAGACAATGGACATGGCGCCAAACATAGCGCAGGTGGTGATGGTGCTTACGTGTTTGAATTCATGGTAGGAATCAGAAATCAAAGCAAGTAGTTTCTTCATAAAAAATACCTCCTTTGCAGAATTCTGACCGCAGCAGGAGATATGGGATCCTTATCTTCTGGTGCAGCGGGATGCGATAGATGCACCGCGGGCATAGCCCTTCGTCCCGCCGGCAACTCCCCGTCCGGCATGGCACTTGACGCGCATTTATCTACTCTGCATAATTATTTTCCGGACGTTTGTCCTGTTCTCATCTTATCATATCTTTTCACGAAATGGAAGGGGAAACCGGGGGATATTTTGGCAATTTTCCGGTCTGTACATTTAAAAAAACTGGTTTTATAATAGGGAATTATTTAAAAAATGACGTGAGGAAGGATACGGACGAGGAGGATACGTATGAGCAGAGAAAGCGGAAAGGATCTGACATCGGGATCGCCGTTTGGGCTGATCCTGGGCTTTGCCCTCCCCATGCTTCTGGGGCTTTTATTTCAGCAGTTTTACAACATGGTGGATACCATGGTGGTGGGCCAGTGCCTGGGGGTCACGTCCCTGGCGGCCGTGGGCTCCACCGGCTCCATCAATTTCATGATCAACGGCTTCTGCATCGGTGCGGCCACAGGCTTTGCCATCCCGGTGGCCCAGAAATTCGGAGCCGGAGACTACAAGGGAATGCGGAAGTTCGTGGCCAACGCCGGATATCTGGCGGCAGTGTTTGCGGTGGTGATGACGGCGGCTGTGGGCGTCCTCTGCATGGACATCCTCCGCTGGATGAACACGCCGGAGGACATTATCCAGGGGGCTTATGATTACATATTTGTGATCTTCATGGGAATTCCCGTTACCTATATGTATAATCTCCTGGCCGGGATCATCCGGAGCCTGGGCGACAGTAAGACGCCGGTGTATTTCCTTCTTTTGTCCTCGGTGTTAAACATCGGCCTGGACTTTTTCACAATCCTGGTGCTCCGTATGGGCGTAGGCGGCCCGGCCCTGGCCACGGTGGTCTCCCAGGGGATCTCTGCCGTTCTGTGCCTGGCATACATGATCCATAAATTCCCGGTCCTTAGGATGGAGGCAGACGAAAAAAAGCTCGACAGGGACATGATCCGGGTGCTCTGTGCCATGGGCATCCCCATGGGGCTTCAGTATTCCATCACGGCCATCGGCAGCGTGATCTTACAGGCTGCCGTCAATTCCCTGGGCTCCATGGCTGTGGCTGCCGTATCCACCGGCAGCAAGATCAGCATGTTTTTCTGTACGCCCTTTGATGCCCTGGGCGGAACCATGGCCACCTGGGCCGGCCAGAACGCGGGGGCGAAAAAGCTGGACCGGGTGCGGGAAGGTGTGCAAAAGGCCAGTCTCATGGGGTTCGTCTACTCGGCCGCAGCCTTTGGGGTGCTGTGCCTCGGCGGCCGGTATCTGGCCCTGCTTTTTGTGGATGCAGAGGAAACGGAGCTGATCCGGCAGATATCCACCTTCCTGATCTGCAACAGTATGTTTTATATTCCCCTGACCCTGGTGAATGTGGTGCGGTTCGCCATCCAGGGCATGGGCTTCAGCAGCTTTGCCATCCTGGCAGGAGTCTGCGAGATGGCGGCCAGGGCGTTTGTGGGCTTCTGCCTGGTGCCGGTGTTCGGCTTCCTTCCGGCCTGCTTTGCCAGCCCTTTGGCCTGGATCTGCGCGGATCTGTTTCTGGTGCCGGCCTTTGGCCAGTGCTTAAAAAAATTAAAACGAACATTTGGCGAATAGTTTTTTGCGGATGAGCCATACTATGGGTGTAGTCAACTGAATCCCATTAGGAGGTATTTCAAATGTCAAGAAACAGCTATGATATGGACGACAGCGCAAGAAATGAAAACGCAGGAAACAACAGCCAGAACAGAAGCCAGAACAACAGCCAGAACAATGGCCAGAACAGAAGCCAGAATAACAGTCAGAACAAAAGCCAGAACAGCAGCAGAAATTCCGGCAGAAACAGCAGCCAGGACTGTAAAAATTATGACTGATGGCATGACGGTTTAAAAGGTCATGAAAGAAGCGGCGGCGGGAGCGATCCCTCCGCCGTTTTTTTCTGCCCGGATCCCAGAGGGACTTCCGGGGCCTTTCTGGATCCGTTTCCCTTGTCCGGGGGGACTTTTATGGGGCTGGAACATGTCCGGCGGGACGGGCGTATACTGATCATAAGAAGGTACAGGCCGGAGGCGCGTATGTTTCAGAATATTTCCGCAGACAGGCTGGAAGCGCTGCTGGACCAGGGCGGGGATTTTACCCTGGCGGATGTGCGGGAGCCAGAGGAATACAGGGGAGGGCATCTGGCGGGAGCTGTGAACCTGCCGGTGCAGCAGATCGTAAAAATGACGGAACGATCGGGTTTCTCTAAAAATCCAGAAAAATTTCTGGGCATTTCCCGGAAACGGCCGGTGATCGTTTACTGTTCCCACGGCGGCCGTGGGATGCAGGCGGCCAGGATCCTTTCGGGGGCCGGATACCAGGCGGTCAATGTTTACGGAGGGCTTTCCTATTACCGGGGCCGCCATCTGACAGACGGCCCGTAAAGCGTTCCGCCGTCATGCTCCAGCCGTCAGTCCGGCCGTCCCGCCGCTGGGCAGAAAGCATTTGACAGAGGCGGGGAAAGCCCTTAAAATGGAGAAAAGTATAAACCAACAGAGTTGAGCAGTTAGGAAGGTACTGAATGGAAAGATTTGAATTGATCGCCCCCTGCCATTTCGGGCTGGAGGCAGTTATGAAGCGGGAGATCCTGGACCTGGGCTATGAAGTGAGCCAGGTGGAGGACGGCCGTGTCACATTTATCGGAGACGCCGAGGCAGTCTGCCGCGCCAATATATTTTTACGGACCACGGAGCGGATCCTTTTAAAGGTAGGGAGCTTTAAGGCGGAGACGTTTGAGGAGCTGTTCCAGGGTACCCGGGCCATTCCATGGGAGCAGTATATCCCACGGGACGGAAAATTTTGGGTGGCCAAGGCGTCCTCCATTAAGAGCAGGCTGTTCAGCCCGTCGGATATTCAGTCCATCATGAAAAAGGCCATGGTGGAGCGGATGAAGGGGGCCTACGGCATCACCTGGTTCCCCGAGGATGGGGCCAGCTATCCTCTGCGGGTGTTCCTTTATAAGGATGTGGTGACTGTGGCCATGGATACCTCTGGCGATTCCCTGCACAAGCGGGGGTACCGGACCCTGACCAGTAAAGCCCCCATTACGGAGACGCTGGCGGCGGCCCTGCTCATGCTGACCCCGTGGAAGCCGGACCGGATCCTGGTGGACCCCTTCTGCGGCAGCGGCACCTTTCCCATTGAGGCGGCCATGATGGCGGCCAATATGGCGCCGGGCATGAACCGGGAATTCCTGGCAGAGGACTGGAAGAACCTGATCCCAAAGAAGTGCTGGTATGAGGCCATGGACGAGGCCAATGATCTGGTGAAGAACGATATTTCTGTGGATATCCAGGGCTATGACATCGACGGGGAGATCGTCCGGGCGGCCAGGGCCAATGCGGCGGCGGCTGGAGTGGACCATCTGATCCATTTCCAGCAGAGGCCGGTGAGCCAGTTGAGCCATCCGAAGAAGTACGGCTTCCTTATTACAAACCCGCCCTACGGGGAACGGATCGAGGATAAGAAGAACCTGCCGGAGCTTTATAAGACCATCGGCGAGCGGTTTGCGGCCCTGGATTCCTGGTCCGCCTATATCATCACGGCCTATGAGGATACGGAGCGGTATTTCGGCCGGAAAGCAGATAAGAACCGAAAGATCTATAATGGTATGATGAAAACGTATTTTTACCAGTTCATGGGTCCCAAGCCCCCATCCAGGAATCCGGGAAGGCAGAACGGGTAAAGACCAGAGGTTCCGGTTTGTGAGGAAAGAGGTGGGAAGAATGAGACGCGGGAAGGCGGTTCTGGTCCTGGGGGTCCTGGCCGGGGCAGCGGCTCTTGGACTGGGCGGATCCATGGCCGCAAAACGGCAGCCGCTCCCCCTTCCGGCCCGGTACGACCTGCGGGAGGACGGCGCCGGGCCATGGATCCGGGATCAGGGGGACCAGAACACCTGCTGGGCGTTTGCGTCGGTAACGGCCCTGGAGACCTCCATGAAGGAGGAAGAACGGATCCCGTTATCAGCGGACCACATAATCCATAAAAACAGCGCCGGGCTCGCGGCGGCGGACGGCGGAGATTATTCCCTTTCCTGGGCTTACCTTTTAAGCTGGCAGGGGCCGGCGGCGGAGGCCGATGATCCTTACGGGGACCATGTTTCCCCGGAGGGGATTTCTCCGGTGTGCCATGTCCAGACGGTGAAGCTTCTGGGAGAAAAGGACTATGACGCCATCAAGCGGGCCGTTTATGAGACGGGAGGCGTTCAGAGCTCTCTGTATCTGCCGGAGCAGGGCGAAAGAGACCGGAGCGCGTATTTTTATGACGGAGGCCACGAGGCCAATCACGATGTGGTGATCGTGGGATGGGATGATTCTTTCCCCAGGGAGGTCTTTTCCCCACAGCCGGAAGGAGACGGGGCCTTTCTCTGCGCCAACAGCTGGGGAGAGGACTTTGGGGACCGGGGCTTTTTTTATGTTTCCTATGAAGATACCCAGATCGGCCGTCACAACATTTCTTATGCCGGTGTGGAGAGTACGGAGAATTACAGCCATATCTTCCAGACGGATCTGTGCGGCTGGACCGGCCAGCTGGGCTATGGGAAGGAAGAAGCGTGGTGCGCCAACGTGTATGAGGCAAAAGAAAAAGGAACCGTGGAGGCCGCCGGATTTTATGCCATGGTCCCGGATACGGAGTATGCGCTGTATGGCGCGGTGGTTCCCGGGGACATGGAGCCGGGAGAGGTCCTTTCCGGACTGGGAGGGGAGCTTATGCCCCTGCTGGCGTCCGGACGGCTTGGGGAGGCCGGGTTTTATACGATCCCCTTTGAAGCGCCGGTGGAGGTAAAAGCAGGAAGCCGGTTTGCCGTGGCGCTGTGGATCCGGTCACCGGGAACGGAGCAGCCGGTGGCCATTGAATATAACGGCGGAGGCCGGTGGGGAAATGTTGACATTACCGACGGGGAAGGGTATATTAGTCCTGATGGGACACAGTGGATGCGGGCAGAGGAAAGGGAGGCCTGCAACGTGTGTCTGAAGGCGTATGGGAACGGAGCATGACCGGAGCCATGGAACAAAGTAAAGGCAGGAGAGCTATGGAACACAGAATCATATTTGCAACTTCCAATCAGGGAAAAATGCGGGAGATCCGCGAAATCTTAAAAGGCCTGGGGACAGAGATCCTCTCCATGAAAGAGGCCGGCGTCCAGGCGGACATTGTGGAGGACGGGGATACCTTTGAGGCCAATGCGGTCATAAAGGCAAAGGCAGTCTGGGAGGAGGCCGGCGGCATTGTCCTGGCCGACGATTCGGGCCTGGAGGTGGACGCCCTGGGCGGAGAGCCGGGCGTATATTCCGCCAGATATATGGGAGAAAAGACCTCCTATGAGATCAAGAACTGGAACCTGATCCATCGTCTGGCAGAGGTTCCGGAGGAAAAAAGGACCGCCAGGTTCGTATGTGTCATTGCGGCGGCGCTGCCGGACGGCAGGGTCCTTACGACCCGCGGGACCATGGAAGGCCGCATCGCCTATGAACCGGCCGGGGCAGGCGGCTTCGGATATGATCCGATCTTAATGCTGCCGGAATACGAAAAAACGTCGGCAGAGATCACCATGGAAGAGAAAAACGCCATCAGCCACCGGGGAAAGGCTCTCCGGGCCATGAAGGAGCTGCTGGAAAAGGAATTTGCGGAGCAGAAGTCATGAGCGGTATGAGGATTCTGATCGTCAGCGATACGCACCGGAGAGATGGGAATTTCAGGCGGGTGCTGGAAAAGACCGGGCCCATCGATATGCTGATCCATCTGGGAGACACCGAGGGCAGTGAGTCATATTTCAGAGAGTGGGTCGATAATGATGTCTGCGTGATCCATGTGGTTCGGGGAAACAACGATTTCTTTTCCTTCTGTGACCGGGAAAAGGAGATCTCCATCGGGAGATACCGGGCGCTCCTGACCCATGGACATATGTACGGCGTATCCCTGGGGACCGAGGGGATCAAGGATGAGGCCAGGGCAAGGAAGGTGGATATCGTCATGTATGGCCATACCCACAAGCCGCATCTGGAATACTGCCGGGACGGCCTGGTGGTCCTGAATCCTGGAAGCCTTTCCTACCCGCGTCAGGAGGGAAGGAAGCCGTCCTATATGCTCATGGAGCTGGACCGCCAGGGAGAGGCCCATTTTACCATCTGTTATCTGGAGGATGAGGCCAGGAACCAGGAGCTGGAGCAGATGGGGATCTGGGGATAAGCGTTTTCGAAGAAATATAAAAAATCTCTTAAAAAAAATTATGAAAAACAGTTGACAAGAACGGTTTCATCAGCTATAATATCACTTGCGTTCCGAAAGCGTAAGGCAAACGAAAGGGCGTCTTAAAAGCGGGGTGTGGCTCAGCTTGGCTAGAGCGCCTGGTTTGGGACCAGGAGGTCGCAGG
>OFMJ01000480.1_pt1 | contig 42473 bp, 43 predicted proteins | sample 1541801 | NCBI WGS metagenome assembly OFMJ01 (sample SAMN04209234, study PRJEB22552) | human gut metagenome | biome: gut; material: feces | host: Homo sapiens | place: USA: Oklahoma
GTGAAAGTGGTGCTCAAATCGCGTGCAGATGGGGCTGGGGTGGCGATTTTTGCACAGTGATTTTAAAAAAGAAAGCTGCTAGGCCCAGGACGTACGGCGCCTAGCAGTTGTTTTTTACGGTGAGCTTTTTTCGGAAAAAAGAGGCATGCGCCCCGCGCTATGTTTTGCGAACTTACCCCCTCCCTTGTCCCTCCCGCCCACGCTGTGGTATACTACATTTAGATTGAGATTCCCCAGCGCGAAAGGAGGCCCACCCATGGCACAGCAGCCGCCCCATGTGATTCCCAGCATCTACTTGGCCAACTACTTAAACGACTTTGAGCCCCTGTTCCCCCGCTACGGCGTAACACCGCTTGGGCGCAAAAAGCGGTGGAAGGGTTCTAACATAAAAAAGCGCCCATAAGCGGGCGCAAAGCAAGTCCTGTCAAAAAGCGGCTTTCCCAAAGGAGAGCCGCTTTTTGTGTGCATACCGGGGGAGGATTCCATATCTCCAAAAGGTGTATACTTTTAAAAAAGAGGGAGGCGCTTTCGGGAGAATCCCTTCAGCCTTGCGGCAAATAGAAAGGGTAACGTCCCCGCAAGGGCGAGGGGCTTTTTCCAGGCATAAAAAATCGAGTACCCACTTGGGTACTCGACCTGGGTTAGGGTGACAAAATAGATACCCTATTTTTTAAAGTGTAAATCCACATAGTTGCTGATAAAACCGATACAAGCAGAGGTAAAGAAGTATATAAACTTCTGATAATTTAGTGTGGTGCTGAAAAAATAAGTTGCTAGTTTTTCGGTATTGATTTTTAAGTCAGAAAACAAATGACCGTCTGTCGTAAATGAAGTAAGTGTTACAAATTCATCCTCTGGAGCAAATACTTGCATAGTCCAGTAATCGCCCTCGTGGACGGCTGCATCCCGTATCTTTTTCATAAGGAGCAAAAAATCGTTCAATGAAATAGGAACCTCCTCATAACCTGGGTAGGATAACAAGCAACTTGGGTTGGGAAGTTCCTCCGTTTCAGGAGCCCAATCGGTGAGATGGAAATGACTTGAAATATAGTTTGTGCCTTCTATGCTCATGCACTTTTCAAATTCTTTGAAAAAATCTGACTTATTTAACTGACTGAGTGAACAAAGAGATTCAAGACAAATTCTAAGAAAAAGAATTCGGAGAGGATCTTTTCCAGGGCGGATGGTTTCGATATCATTTGCTAGAGAAACAAAACGGCAAACCTGGTTCATCATTAGGCGCGGGGTCTTGTCTATGGTATCATTTTGAAACACTTTCCAAAAGAATCGTTTCATCTCTTCTTCAGTGTGAAAGAACGGCCGATAAAATTGTTCTGTTTCTTTTCTATATTCATGGGTAAACCCGACTTCATTATAAGATTTGTTGCTCATATGCGATTCTCTCATTTTCCCCGATAGATTTGGAAAATCCTACTTAACATAATTCTGGAAACATTTTGGAGGCAACTTCTTCTGTGTATAGCTTATAAGAAATAATGCCAGTCATGCCACTTGCCGGAATTAGTCGAAATTTGGATGGGTCTCCGGTTTCAAGAACTTCGAGCTTTCTTATAGTTTTCTTATAATCTGCTAAAGTGGCATTTGTAATTTGCGCGATTAGAGGAACCGAGATTTCTTGTGAAAATAGAGCTGTTTTTAGGAGTTGTGAGTAGCTAAGCATGAATACATGATTTTCCATCTGTGAAACTATTTTTCTTGTTTCTTCTAACACTATAAAAGTGCATTCAACAGAATCGTATTGCCTGTGATATTCTCCATCTGCTGCCAAAGAATACAGAAAGGAAATCGTTTGATGATCTTGGGAAGGAATTTCATTTGGAATATCCAGAGATATTTCAAAGAAATTCTCAATAACGATGATGCGCTTTAAAAACTCGATCTCTTCATCAATATTATCCCAGAGCGTATCTTCCAAAAGAGCCCGCTCCACTTTTATCAGGGGAGCGCCCAGTGAAAGGACATTTAGTTCGAAGTCCGAGCCGGTGGAAACCTTTTTAAGAAATTGACGGAAACAGAGTTCCTCCTTATTGGAAAGAGTCTGAGGCATTATCTGTACAGATAGGGTGCTTTTTTCTATGTTCGCTCTCAACATAACCTTGAACGGGAAATGTTGCTGTTCTTCATTGGTAATCACAAATGTCCCATCATCTTCAATTTCTTTGGCCCGCAAGAGAAGATACTCAACAATAACTTCGTTACCAGTTTTAACATTACAGGGAAAAGCGGGAGGAAAAGCAGGGGGGCGGATTATCGCACTACGACCAACCATGTTAGCAGCTTGCGATTGTGCGGGGTCTCTGACAGTTCCCAAAAACTTCTCAGCAGCAGTAATTTCAAATGTAACCGGTATTTGGTGGCGGTAAGAATAATCTAGTATTTTCTTGGATATTTTGCTAAATTTAGCTGTGCCAGCTCGGATATTACTTGCGGAAATATGAACATTGGGCGGATACTTTTCTAAAGCTTCTTTCGAAGTAGGAACACTTATTATATGGCCTTTTGAAGTAAACCGATATTCGTAAAATGGAAACAATCTATGGGTAATGCTGATTCCTTTACGGAAAACAGAGAGACTCTGTTCAATTTCAGATATCTTTCCTTGGTCAGCCAATTTAATACCCTGTTCGATGGATAAGGGGGTATTTGGATTTGAAAAATTATCAATTTTATGGTCTAGTGCGGCGATTTGATTTCCCAAAGATTGAGCGGTGTCCCCAATAACTTCTTTTGTTTCTGACAATGCAAAGCGAATATCTGGATTAATATTGGTACGAATAAAATGCCGTACAATCTCCATAGCGTCTGAAACTATCCGATTTACACGTTGCTGACTTAACTTTGTATGAGTCTGGGCATAATGGGAGGCTTTTGCCATGATATTTTGACGTGCCATACCACGCTCTTTTGAATTGTTTGCGAAAATCCACTGTTTGACATCGGCAGAGAAATTGGTGGAAACATAATCAAATAGGCCGGCAAAATCGATTTCTTCCTCGTGCGAACAGGTCAGATTATATTTCTGTTGTTTTTGTAGATAATCGTCAATTTGTTTTCGGAGTGCTCTTTCTTGCCTTTCATTCCGAATTATATCTTTAAAATAGTCTAAACAGAAAGGCGTAATAAAATCTGCCATTATGCCCATGATAAGCGTACGCCACCTTTGTTTATTATGGTACCATTATACCAGATAGTAGGAAAAAATTCAAGTTATCCCCTAGGAGTCATTCTTCAATAAACGCCCCTCGCATCCGCTCCACAGCCCCACGGCTCAATCCATACTTCTGGGCGATCTTTTCCCAGTTCTCCTGGACGGTGTGGCAGATCTCCGTGGCGGCAGCTTCACTTTCCTGTTCGGTAAGACCAAAATAGCCGGCAACTTCTAGCACTAGGGAAATGTCAATGGAGTTATCTTCCTCATTTACGTTGAGAGACAGGCAATTCCCCTCCGGAACAGGGTTCACATCGTACAGGGGGGAGAGCGCCCAGCCAGTGGGAGTGAGGAGAAACCCGTGATTGCGGAGATGGTCGTCTGTGTTGGAAACAGCCATGTTGAACACGATCCGTTTCCACAATTCCCTTAAATCCTCTGTGGGGTTTGCTCCATGGGAGCGGATGAAAGAAGCTAAATCCAAGTAGCTGGTCCCATCGGCTGCAGAAGCGCCATCGGTCTTTCCCAGCAGAGTCATGGCGGAGGCAAAATGGATACGCTGCGAGCCTTTCCGGTCGAATCGTTTGACCAGAAAGGTGCTGCCTGTTTTGGAGAAAGTTTCCAACTTGGCTTCGGGAACATGTAACCCGCAGAGTTTCGCCAGTTCGTGAACCACCATCTCCCAGGCGCCGCTGTTGTACTCGTCATTTTTGGAAGGGAATTTGGCGATCCAGAGAGACCCATCCGCAGCCAAGACGGAAGCTTTCGGCCGGGCACCGCCGAGAGAGGAACCAGGAGCCAGTAGCTGCTGCAGCCATTGCTCATTTAGGCCGCTGTCATCGTTTTCAAAAGCGAGGGAAGCGTGCTCTAATGTTCGCAGTTTCACCCAGGGAGGTGTGGCAAAAGCGGGATCGTTGGAGAGAAAAGGCCCGCCTTCCTCCAGGCTGAAGCGCAGCGCACCCATACGGGATCCATCAAAGACGCCTAAAAGGAAATCGCTTTCTGTCAGCTTGCGAGGCTTTCGATCTTCTTTTCTGGCCTGTATCGCCTCTCTCCGCCGCATCAGCAGCCGTCCCCAACGGTCGGGGCAGGAATCGGAAAAAAGCCCGAACAGGGGCTTGTCCAAGGGCGTGTATTGCCGCCCGCGATACAGAGCAAGGTCTGGGTCCAGCGAGTAGGCGCCGTCACATTCTTGCAGCCACTGTGGTTCATATTCAAAAGAAAAGCTTTCCTGTCCTCGCACAAAAACGCTGCGGAGTTTCCCCAGCAATGAGGGCGATTCCTTTCTCCAATTTTCATAAACGTAGATCACTTTCTCATTCTGTGCCATGATGATTTCCTTTCTTAGGCGCTCTTTTCCGGGCAGGCAAATCCAAATCCTGCAATTTTCTGCCCAACTCATCGTCTTTTGCCACCAGCAGGAAGTCGTTGTCCAGATTGTTGAGAGCGTGGAGTACGGCGGCGTAGGCGCCGATGGCCACAGTAGGCGTTCCTTTCTCAATAGCGGTCAAAGTCTGACGGCTGATCCCAGCTCGTTCCGCTACCAGCTGGGCGGACAGTTTCCGCCGCAGCCGCGCCAAGCGGATTTGCTCTCCCATCTGTTCCAAAATCTCTCTGGTTTTTGGCATGACGACCACCGTTCTTTTGCTCATATACCATCACCGCACTTTTCTTTTTAACAACTATTATAATAGCTAAAAACAAGAAAAATGTCAAATAAAATGAGCTTTATTTTTTGGAGAGCTATTTTGGCGTTTTGGGCGATCCGCGTATAGAAAAAAGACCGGAATTTGGATAGCACAGATTTGTGTTCCAAATTTCGGTCTTTGTTTATCGATCCAAAGAGCGGCCTTTTCGCTTTTCTTCCCGCGCGATCTGCTTTTGCCAGGTCTTAGCAGTCTGCTCCTGAAGAAACTGTCGGAGAGGTTCCAGTTCCTGATCACGGTCCCATGATTCCAGCGCCTCGTAGTAGCCTTTGCGGTCTTCCTCGTGGATGACGATGGGAGGATGGTCGCGCAGCACCAGAAAGTAGTTCATAGCCAGCCGCCCGGTACGCCCATTTCCGTCCGCGAAAGGGTGGATGTTCTCGAACTTGGCGTGGAAATAGGCCGCTGCGGTCAAAACGTTCCGTGCCGGCACATCCTGTATCTCAGAGAGCAGTTCCCTCATCTCATCCGCCACGTCCTCCGGCGCGGCGCCCACTTCCTCACGGCCCATCACATAGTCGTGGCGCTTGTACTCGCCGGGGCGCTCCCCCAACTGCCAGCGGCGGGTGTCATAGGTGCCGTGGGTCAACTGGCGCTGTAACTCCTTGACGAACCCCTCGTCTAGCGCCCGGCGGTCCCGGAACGCGCAGAGGAACAGTTCATTGGCCTCTTTTGCGTTGCGTATCTCAAACAGAGTGCGCAGGTCGCCGGTGTAAGAGGTCACACCGTCATGCTCGAAGATCTCCCGCGTGTCATGGTAGGTGATATTTTCATTTTCCAGTTTCCCGGAGTGATAGGCAAAGGCAATGCTGTGGCCGTTCAGGGCTTCCGCCAACTCCGCATCCGTAGTGATGTGCTTGCGCTGCCACAAAGCCACCGCCTTTTCATAGTCGGTCATGGTAGCCCTCCCTGGTGTTTTTTTCATTATAGCATAGAATGAGGAGATCTACACATTTTATCGCGGGAATTTTCTTAGAAACGCCCGTTTCTCCACCCCACCCACAAACCGTATCTGCATCTCGTCCCGGGATACCACCGTCACCCGCTCCACAATGCGGAACGTCAAAGTGTCCTCGTATTGGGTGAGGTTCAGCTCCTCCTCTTCCAGGAGACGCCGCAGTTCTTCCCTTTTGCTCTGCTGGGCTTGGCTGCGCTGGGCGGCTTTCTCCGCCTGTTCCCGGCGCTTTTTCAGGAAGAGGATCTCGGTGCTGACCTGCTGGAGTTGGATGTCTAAGGTGTCATCCTCCCCTGCCTGGGCCAGCAGCCGGTCGAATTCCCCCTCCAGCTGGGCCAGTTTGCTGTCGGTATCTTCCTCGGGGCTGGCAGGACGCACCAGGCTGTTTTCCAGGGTGCGTGCCATTTCCTCTTGGTGTCCTTCCGCCAGGGAGCGGACAGCCTCCAAGATGGCTTGGTGCAATTCCTCCTCTGGGATGCTGGGGGAGTTAGGGCACCCAGCTTTCCCGTTTTCGATCCGGTTGACGCACCGCCACACGATTTCTTTGCGGCCGTGGATGTTCCAGGTCACCCGGCGGTAGGGGCTGCCGCAGCAGCCGCACACAAGGCGCTCGGAAAGGGCGTACTTGCTGGTGAACCGGCCTTTGTTGGTCTTGCTTTTGGCATTGGCGGGACGTTTGCTCCGCCGCCGGGCCAGTTCTTCCTGAATCTGCGCGAATTCCTCCCGGGTGAGGATGGCGGGGTGGTTGTCCCGGATGTAGTACTGGGGCAGCTCCCCGTTGTTCTTTTTCACTTTGCCCTCCAGGAAATCCGCCGTGTAGGTCTTTTGCAGGAGCACGTCCCCCACATATTTTTCATTTTGCAGGATGCGCTGGATGGTCTGGGTGCTCCAGGTAATGTTCCCCGATGGGGAGCGGACACCCAGCCCCTCCAGGGTGAGCTTGATGGTGTGCAGGCTCTCCCCGTTGAGGAAATCTTGGGCGATGAGCCGGATGACCCGGGCTTCCTCCGGGACAATTTCCGGCTTTCCATCGGCGCCTTTTCGGTAGCCTAGGCAGTTGGTGTAACGGAAAGCAAACCGTCCCTGCCGGTACCCCATGCGGATCCCCTTGGTGACGTTGCCGCTGATGGATTCGCTCTCCGCCTGGGCAAAGGAGCTGAGACAGGTGAGTATCATCTCGCTGTTCATGTTGGAGGTGTCGATGCACTCTTTCTCGAAAATAACCGGGATGCCCCAGCTTTTCAGCAGCCGGACGTAATGGATGCAGTCCAACGTGTTCCGGGCGAACCGGGAGATGGACTTGGTCAAAATCAAGTCGATTTTCCCCTGGCGGCACAGCTCGATCATCTCGTTGAACTGGTCCCGGTTTTTGGTCCGTACCCCGGAGATGCCGTCATCGGCGAAAATCCCTGCCAACAGCCAGCCCTCGTGGTTGGTGATTTTCTCGGTATAGTAGCGGACCTGGACTTCAAAACTGTTTTGCTGTTCTTCTTCCTCGGTGCTGACCCGGCAGTAGGCGGCCACCCGCAGGCATTTCCTCTGTTTCGATGTTTGGCTGTAGGTCAGGGTGGCGGGGATCTCAGTGACTTCCCGTGGCATGGCGCTCATCCTTTCAAAATACTTTCCCGTTTACCAGTTGGAGGCGCACATCGCATTCCGGCTGGAGGATGATTTTTCGGAGGGCCCGCTCCAGCAAATCTTCCCTTGCGGGATGTTGTTCCAGCAGGCGTTTTAGATGGATGGTGATATGGTCGGATCCACCCGGGGCGCAGGCTTTGTACTTCTCCGCCGCGCACTGGTGAATGAGGCCAAGCACTTGGGTGGTATTTACCTCCCGCTCCATGAAGGCGCGCTGAATCTCGTGAGTGAGCCGCACCGCCTCCATGGAGAGAGTAGGCTGTGGGAGGAGGGGAACTTCTGCCAAGGACGGATTCTGGCACAGTGCTTCCAATCGGACTTGGATGGCTGCCAGGAGCTCCCGGTCCGTCACCGGGCCAAAGCGTCGGCCGCAGGTTTTGCAGTCCCAGCGGATGCGCGGGGCGTTTTTACTCACCCGGAGAAGTGCCCCTCCACAGTCACAGCAGACCAGTTTGGCGCGCACGGCCTGGATAGGACAGGGCGGTGTAGCTTTTTTCCGGCGAAGCTGGGTCACAGCGGCGGCGGTTTCCTCATCTACCAAGGGAGGCAAGCGCTGGTCCTGCCAGTAGCGGGTGTCATCCAACATCCTGGCGATCATGTTCTTGTTCCAGTGGGCAGTGTTTTCCCGGTAGGGGATCCCGGAACGCTGGGCCATCTCTGCCAGCTGGAGCAGGGAGTTCCCCTCCAGGTACTGGCTGAAAATCTGCCGTACCAGCTGCCCTTCCTCTGGGATAACCTCATAGTTCCCGTTGGCGATTCGATAGCCGAATGGCAGGTAGCGTATCTTCTTCATGGCGATTCTCTCCCTTCTTCCAAGACCAGGCCGCATTGGAGATGGAACGCGAATTTCTCCGGGAAAACCACGATTTTCGCAACCGCCTGCTGGAATATTGCTGGGTCGAAGTCCAAAAATGGCGGGCTGCTTTCCAGTAGGGTCAGCAGGCGCTCTGTTTCTTCCAAAGCTGTGGAAACCTCATCCGGCTGTTGTAGTGGACGGAGCTTCTTGCGGGTTTCCTCCAGCTGGCGGGCGATGCGGTTGTGGCGTTCCCGAAAAAGAGCAGGATCCACTGCCCCCTTGCTTTGCAGCCGTGTGAGGGCGTAATCCTGCTTGACCAGTTCCGCTAGTTTGCTTTGCAGTTCCGCCACTCCCTGCTGGGAACAGACGGCTCTTTCCTGCAGTTCCCGCAGCTGGGCCACCATGGGCTGGAGGAGAAATTCCCTATTCTCCTGGAGCTTGTTGAAAAGGGTGAGAAAGGCTTGGCAGATTTCTTTTTGATAAACCGCCTTTTGAGGGCAGCTGCAACGACTCTTAAGGTGGCTGGAACACAGCCATTTGGTGCCTGTTGGGTATGGGCGGCGGTAGAACGAAGACCCGCAAGATCCACAGGAGACTATGTGGCTTAGCGGATACCTTTCTATGGGCTTCTTCGGCGCATGGGTTTCGTGCTTGTGACGCAGAATATTTTGCACAGCTTCAAAAGCCGCTGTGGAAAGTATGGCTGGGTGAGAATTATGAATGTAATATTGTGAGACCTGTCCTCGGTTGAACTGTTGCCGGAGAGGAAAAGTATCTGGGGTAAATTTCTTTTGAACCAGGGAATCACCGATATATTTTTCATTTCTGAGGATATAGAGGATTGCAGAGGTAGACCACCTTTGACGAGGAGAGGAATCAAGGTGGTTCAGTTCCTCGGCTATTTCCACGGTTCCCTTTCCTGCCAGATAGCTTCTAAAAATGTAGTGAACGATGGGGACCTCTTGTGGGTCAGGTTCTAAGGTGTTCCCTTTTAGATAGTAACCTAGAGGCGCACGGCACGTGATAAATTTCCCCGCCCGCATCCGGCGGCGATAGCTCCACTTCAGATTTTGAGAGATGGACAGGGATTCCTCTTGGGCGGCGGAGCCAAGGATACTCAGTAGCATCTCGCTGCCCATGGCTCCGGTGTCGATATCCTCTTTCTCAAAGTAGACAGAGACGCCCAGTGTATGCAGCTCCCGAACCGTTTGGATACAGTCTGCGGTGTTCCGGGCGAACCGGGAGATGGATTTCACCAGTATCCGGTCAATTTTCCCGGCCTGACAGTCCGCTAGGAGCCGCTGGAAATCCTCTCGTTTGGCGGTGGAGGTGCCGGTGACGCCTTCATCGGCGTACAACCCGGCGAACTCCCAGTCCTCTTTCTCAGCGATCAGGGCGGCATAATAGGCCATCTGGATGGCAAAGGAGTTGAGCTGTTCCTCCGAGTCGCTGCTGACCCGAGCGTAGGCCGCCACCCGCAGTTTTTTGGCTTGTTCCCCAATGGGTGGGATTATCTGGACTTGTGGCACCGTACTCACCTCCTGGACATCTATGACATCTATTTCATCACCAAGCTGCGCCTGGACGCACTCCGTACCAAGTCTCTGCTGGTGCAGTCCCTTTGCGGCCCGCGGGGGATGACATCTATTTCATCACACCAACCATATCACAGAAATCGGCTTATATCTATCACGAGAACCACTAAAGAGTGAGCTGGAAAACGCCGTAGGTTTCGGCAAGAGCGCCATTGGCTTGGCGGGCGGTTTCCACAGGGAAATGGCCTTGTTCCACCAGGCGCTTGAGCGTGGTAAATGTGATGAAATATTCGATTTCGTTAAGCAGCCGGTTCATCGTTCCACTCCCCTATTCCAATTCTTTTGCTGATTTTTATATTCTGGAAGATCCTTTCCAAACTCTCTGCAATAGACCGTTGTGCCGCTGGAGTGAATCTCTCGTAACACGTCCATGACCAGAGGCATCTCTTGGCTTATATGAGCGAGAGAGAGAAAGAGTACCATACCCACCTGCTTCTCCCTCACAGCGCGGAGCATCTCTTGCATGCCGGGTCGTTCCATGGGCGGGGTCTCCCGTTCCAAATCACGAGAGACTCCTGCCACCAGATACCCGTTTTTTCGGGCAGATTTAGTGAGAAGAGCGATGGCTGTTTCCATGGGGTCTGTCCTCTGATACTCCTTTGCACTGGCGTAGACCCGCACCTTTTGTTCCCGGGGAGGAGTTGCCATTCGAAGGTATATAGCGGTATTTTGTTTTCTGTTCACTGAATCAACTCCTTAGATGAAATAGTCCGCTTTCTTCCTTTTGTGAATAAACCCCGCCACCTCCTCCAGCTTATCCGTCACCGGCACAGGGGGCAGCGCCTCCACCACGGCCTGGTGATACCTCCCGCCCAGCGCCGCCCTCTGGTCCAGCAGGGACACCACGCAGGTGTCTGTCTCACTGCGGATGGCCCGGCCAAAGCCTTGGCGGAGCTTCACTTGCATATCCGGGAGGATGACCTCCCGCAGGTAGTCCTCCAAGCTGGGGAACTGCTCCTGCTCGGCCCGGCTCAAAGGGTCTGGCACAGGAAAAGGCAGCCGGGGCAGAATCAAAGAGGACACCATGTCCCCGGGAAAGTCCACGCCCTCCCAGCAAGAGCCGGCGGCGAACAGCACACCGTTTTTCGAAGATTTGAACTCTTGAATCGCGGCGGCGCCGTTGCGCCACACCTCGAAGAGAGGAAAGCCCAGCGCGTCTTTCACCTGGCGGTACACCGCCCCCATGAGCTTGTAGGAGGTGAACAGCACCAGGGTGTGGCCGTGGGTGGCCTCCACCAACGCCAAGAGCTGTTCCGAGAGGTATTGAACTTCTCTCCAGCCGCCCATGGGGACATGGGGAGCGCTGGGCAGGTACAGCAGGCAGTTTTTCTCGTAGGGAAAGGGCGAGGGTGTGACGCTGGTTTTCACCCGCTTGTCACCTACCAGTCCCAGCAGGATTTGGGAGCGTTGGAAGTTCCCTCCTGCCGCCAAGGTGCCGGAGGTGAGAATCGTCGGGATTTCCCGCTCCCACAGTGCCTGGCGGAGTTGCTGGGGAACCTCCCGGCTGTGGGCCTGGAGAGTTGGGTTCCCCTCTCGGTCGTAGTGGATGGTGAGGACGTGGCTTTCATCCCCGGTCCGGAAGAGGGCCAGAGTGTCCGCTGTTCTTTCCAACTGGTGGGCGAGATATTGGGACAAGCGCGCGCCCACCTGGCCGGAAAGGTTTCGCAAAAGAGAGAGGCACTCCCCCAGAGCCGCCCGGCGGGGCGGTGTCAGGCGAAAGGCCGCCTGGGGCGTGTCCGGGTCGTTTTCCATGCGCTTCATGGAATCCCACAGTGCAGTAAACTGTGTCCGTGCCCGCTGAGCGACGGAGAACTGACTCTCTCGTTCCAGGGCTTTGTACAGCTCTTGCACTTCCTCCCACGCCAGCGAACGTCCATACATCTGCCGGGCGGCTTCCGGCAATTTGTGGGCCTCGTCTATAATGAGGGCTTGGTAGTCGTTGAGCAAGGGCCGCAGGCCGCTTTGCCGGTGGGCGGCATCAGCCAGCAGGTAGTTGTGGTTGCAGATTTGGATAAACACCTCTTGGGAAGCGGCCTGCTCCCGAGTGCGCCAATAGCGGCAGAAGTCCCGTTGGGGGCAGTCTTGCAGGCAGGATTTGGGAACACACACCAGCCGGCGGTCAAAGCCGCTGAGGTGGGGAACCGTGTCCAAGTCCACCTTTTTCCGGAGAGAATCCAGCGCCTGGCGCTGGACGGGATTTTTCGGTTTGTCCCGCACCGCCCGCAGCCGCTCTAGGAGCCGCTGGTCGCAGACATACCGGCCCTTGCCCTTGCGAACGGCAAATCGGATAGGCGAGGGCAGCAGACCGTTCTCCACCAGCACTTGGGAGAGAAAGGGCAGGTATTCCGTGATGATGGCCTCCTGCAGCGCCACGCTGGAGGTGGACACCACCACGGGCTGGATGTAAGACGGCCGGTACTTTTTCAGCAAAACGCAGGCGGTGAGGTAGGCATAGGTCTTGCCGATGCCCACCCCCGCGTCGCAGAGGGAAATCTTTTTCTGAAAGAGGGTGTCCAGCATGGTGTGGCATAGGGAGATCTGTCCCTCCCGCACTGCCATGCCCTGCTGAGGGAGCAGCCCTCGGAAGATGTGTTCCGCCTCTTGGTGGGCCTGCTCCAAAGGCGTCATGGCCATAGAATCACTTCCTTGTCTGGCGGCAAACTGGTACGGCGCAGTACTACACTGCGCCGCACGGATTTGCTGCCAGTTTTTACTTGTTTTTACCGTGATAGTTCGGCATAAAGAAAAATAAACTGGAGCAAATGAAACCTATCCCCACCAAGGTGAGAAAAGGCGATCTGAATCTAAAATGTATGGAAATGAACAGGTGGGAGCCGCACCGCAACTCCCAGCCATGACAGGCAGGCTGTGGCAAGCCGTTCACTGGCTCCGCAGGGGTCTTGCTGATTACAACCCCAGCTCGGCCAACCCCTCTGACGTGGGGGCAAACAATGCGTATCATGATCCCCCGCCCAGGGTCGTGGCAAAAGGGCTGGCCAAAGCCCCTTTCTGCGGGAAGCAAACAAGAACAGCCGCTGCCTGCGTGGAGCAGGAGCGGTTTTGAGAGCTTCCCCGGTGTCGCTCGCCTGGACGGGAACGTACCCGCATGGCTGTATGCAGTTGTCAAGGTGCGATGAACGTCTTTTTACCCGTTCACCCTATAGCCGCCGGGAAAGGGCAAAAAGCTTCACTCATTCCAAAAGTTTTTTAATTTTTTTCGCAGCCGCAGCATCCGCAGGTTGAGCGCCTTTGGGGAAAGCCCTAGCTTTTGCCCAATCTCCCGGGTTGTGTAGCCGCAGATCCTCAGGAAGAGAGCTTCTAGCGTTTTGGGGTCTGTGGCAGTGAGGATCTGGCGCAGCTGCCGGTCATCGATGGCTCTCATCAGAGCGTGAACGGTATAGATGGGAAGCACGGTGTCCTCGGCGGGAAAGCTGTAGAGCCACTCCCCCAGATCCACCTGGGGCTCGTAGAACCGCCGGTCAGACTTGAACACGCTCCAGTCGTAGGCGTGGAGCCGTTGGATGGTGTCCTCATCCACGCCCAGCTCCCGGAGCTTTGCCTCTTCCTCGTTTTTCCATTTGAGCCACTCCTTTTCGGCCCTGGCCTTGTTGTAAGCCATAAGAATACCTCCATTTGATCTGAATTGTTGCGGATTCAGATCGCCGGAGGTGGGGAGCGGCCACTGTGAAACATCAAACACATACAACAAACTAAGGCACCCTTGCTATGCAAGGGTGCCTTAGTTTGTTGATAGGAACTTTGTTTCAATTTTCGGGCAAAGTTGAATTACATTTCACATGGATTCCTTTTTTTAAATTTGCACGGAACCTGAAGAAATGCAGTAAGTATAATTCCGAAGCCGATAGGGATAGCGGTACTATACCTTTCGAAGATAACAAGAGCGAAATAGGTCAATCCAATAATTATAGATAAGACGATTGCTATTTTCTTAAAGATTCTTTTTTCATTTTTGGCAAGTCTACGACTTTTAGAATCAATAGGACTATGGATGATAATAAATGCAAAAGATAATAATACTAGTGATGATATCAAGCCATAAGCATGGAAAACCAATATAATCTTGATACCGAAAAGACAAGCAAATAACAGTGCGACAGATGTAACAGAACACGGAAGCGGGGAGGAAAAATGGAATCCTCCTGCAAATTTTCTTAGCAAAATAAATGGAATAATCATTGCGATGCCTTCGGGTACCATGTGCAATGGAATACTCAGCAGTATGACTACCAATATGGGTAGAGACGAAAACAGGCAGGAGAAAATCCCATATTCAAACGCTTCATACATCTGGGCGGGAATGGCTTTCGTATTTACGAGCCATTGAGTTATTGCTTTTGCTGCGGTTCTCATCGGTGTATTTTACTGAATAGCCGGAGAGACTCAGGAGGAGTCTCCTGATAGATGATAAACGATGAAGCAGAATTTGCTGAAACAAAGAGGATGGCGGCAAAGAAATATGCCATCATGTAGGACAACTTTGAGATGCGGGTTGACAGTTTTTCCATGGTAAAACCACCTTTCGTTTTATTGTCAGCATAATACACTATTTTTCTTAAAATTAACAGGGGTATTTCATGAAATGAGCGATTTTCTAGGTGAATTGGCAAAATCGTCTGGATGGCATTAGAGATTCTTTATCTAAAAAACGAAATCTGTTTTTTAGAAAATTTCAAGAATATTGTGTGAAAACCAATAAATGATTTTAAGACCGTTCTCAAAATATATTCTACCTGTTATCATAGCAGCAAAACAGGGTTGAAAGACAGGAGTAATAGCATGGAACTCGATAGGAAAGAATTAGGGCGGCGCATCGCTAAAAGGAGAAAGGAAAAAAAGATACGGCAGTATAAATTGGCGGGTGATATAGGTGTTGACCCGACTCACTTATCTAGTATTGAAGCCGGTAGGGTTACGCCTAGCCTTGAAGTTTTGGTGAAGATTTGCGATTTACTGGAGGTAACTCCAGATTATTTGCTTGAGGGGACCATGCATTCCAATAATGTACCGAAACAAATTGAAGAACACCTGCGGCTATGTAAAGATGAAGATGTTGAGCTGGTAGCCGAAATCGTTCGATTATTGGCTGATCGCAACAATATGAAATAAAATTGGACAAACATCGATAGTAGCGGTATAATACTCCCAAGAAAAGGGAGGAATGTCTCATGCGGATTCTCCTGTGCGATGATGACGAGAAGATTCTCCAGCAAATGAACCAATATTTGCTGGAGTTTTTCCATCTTGCCAAGCTTCGTCCACCGCAGATTGCGGCTTATACCAGTGGGGACGCATTAGCTGCCAGCGGCGACGTGGGTGACATCGCCATCTTAGATGTGGAGATGCCGGGTCTCAGCGGCATTCATGTTGGGGAGAAATTGAAACGTTTAAATCCCCGCATAAAAATAATGATTTTGACGTCTTATATGGATTATTTGGATGAGGCCATGAAATTCCACGTATTCCGGTATCTCTCCAAACCCGTGGATAAAAGCAGGCTTTTTCGTAACATGAAAGAAGCCTTGTACCAAATCCAGCTAGAGAGTAGGCCAATCCCAATTCAAACCAAAGATGGTGTTATTGTCCGGCAGGCCGACGATGTGCTGCTGGTAGAGGCTCAAGGCCGGAAGGTAACTGTGACCGCTGTGGATCGCATCTATGAGACTGTAACTCCTATGCGGGACTGGGTCGCTCTCTTGAAGATTCCCAGCTTTTTTCAAACTCATCGCAGCTATATTGTCAATATGCGTTATGTAGCGTCTTTCACAAAAGACACCGTCCGCCTGGTGGGACCGAATAGTTTGGAACGGATTGCCTATCTAACGAAACGGCGGTACACAGAGTTTAAGAACACCTATCTTTTGTATTTGGAGAGCACACGATAATGGCGCAGCAAATTTGTTTTGGGTTTGTTTATTTGGCCGAAGGGCTGATTGCTTGGCAGCTTTTTGAAGCACTCCTTCCAAGAAAGCGGAAGTTGGGTATCTGCGTTAGTATGTATGCCCTATGTTATCTGGCGGCTTTTTTGATGTATCAAACAGCAGGACAGCTACTGAACACGGCGGCATTTCTTCTAGGGAACGTAGCCATCTTATGGATTTGCTATCGCTGCTCTTGGGGAACTGCTCTTTTTTACAGTGCCATCGTATCGGGAATGATGATGGTGACAGAGTGGCTGGTTGCCTCTCTATTGTTTCAAATTACAGGGCAATATGGCAGTTTTTTCCAATCTGTTCCTCAATTGGTGGTGATGGTTGTTATCAGCAAGCTGCTATACTTCTTGTGTGTCCGAATCTATCTTATGCTCAGTAAAAGGAGGCAAGGAACCGGCAAATTGCCTCCTATGGTGGCAGCGGTACTGATAGGCTTTAGTTTCCTTTCGTTGGCGGTTATATTCACTGTGTTTCTGTTGGGTTCTTCTACGGAAGACTTGTCGTGGATGGAACAGCTGTGGATTATGGTCAGTTCCGTGGGACTGCTGCTGGCGAACATTCTGCTGTATTTTACTTACCAGTACGTGCAGTCTATCAATGAACGGTATACCGCTCTTTTGCTTCAGCAGCAAAAGGACCGAGCTAGCACTCAGTATTATACTGCTCTACAAGACCAGTATGATCGGCAGCGGGTTCTGATACATGATATGCGCCATCATTTGGAGACTATCAAAGGGCTCGCCGGCGAGGAAAATAGCCGTGCTGTGCAGAAATATGTTGCAGAAATGGAAAAATTGCCTGAACTGCAGAGGCGTGTAAGGTTTTGCAGTGACCCCGTATTGAATGCCATCCTTTTTCGTTGTTCGGAAGCCTGTACGGAAAAGGGAATTACGTTTACTTCGGATATCCGGTATTGTAATCTGGATGATATGAGTTCTATTGATAAAACAGCGCTCTTTGGGAACCTTTTGGAAAATGCTGTAGAGGCCGCTGCTGGAGTAGAAAATGCGTTTGTGGAATTGACGCTGGACTACCGTCAACCTCCGGGAATACTGGTTGTGGCATTGCAAAATTCCTGCCGGACAGCGCCGGTACTTGATGAAGACGGAACTTTGCGATCCAGAAAAGAAGGAGATGGTCATGGACTTGGAATGAGGAGCGTGAGTCTACTGGTTAAGAAGTATGGCGGGGAACTTCTGTGGCAGTGGGATAATGCACAGCAGTCCTTTAAGGTGACACTTACGTTGCCGGGCAATAAGCAGTGAAAACCATGTATAAGCAGGCATGAATTGCCCAAAAAACGCAGGAATACGTCGTTTGATTCAGTGTATATTGCGCTATGCCTTTTGGGGTGCTATAGTGAGCACAGAAAATCTACCGGGGTGATACCAATGTATAAGCAGTGTTCTTTAACGAAAGGTAGGCAACATTTCACTAAAATTTACTGATGAGCAAAACAGGGCAGTGGAGAAAGGATGCCAAAGGTTATCAAGGTGGAATTGCGGAGCAAGAAGGAGAAAGCGCGTAATACTCAGGTGCAGCAGGAACCCGCGCTGAAAATAAAGTATGGACCAAATCCGTTAGGCAGTTGACAGAGCGGTAGGAGTGAGAGCCGAATAAGATGCCAACCAGGGCAATAGCCAGAGTGGAGATATGGACCAGTGCATTGAGATTAGCTGCGCAGATACCGCTGCACATCCATAGCCGCTCCTGGCCGGAAGCCTTGAAGTGGAAATTGTTTCGCTAAAGGGAATATAGGACACGGAGTCTTGTAGATAATAGAAGGCTTACTGCTGTGAAAAACGCATATCTCACTCCACTCCGTAATAACTTTTGGAGTTGTATAAAATCGAAAAACTTAAAGAAAAAAGATTAGAAAAACAGGAGGGGAATTTTATGCAATCAGTCTTCCAAGAAGTGTTGAGTTTGTGCAATTTATTTCTTAACAGACGTTTTTCTGAACTATCAAGTCAAAGATACAGTCAATTATCAATGGAAGAAAAAAAGAAAATTCTTGAACAACTTCGTTTTCACAAATTGTATGCAATACTTAGAAGTAACATTATCAGCGAACTCCTTGAAACCAACGAGGATAAAACGTATTTGCATGGAAATGAACTGTTGATGGCCCAAAACATGCATTGGAAGGAACTAACAAGTATAGTGAATTGTTTATCAAATCAAAGGATAAATTATTTATTAGTAAAGGGAGTACGCTTATCGTGGCTGATGTACTCAAATCCGTATACTCGGGGGATTGGTGACATCGATCTTGTCATCCAGTTGAAGGACTATGAAAAAGCTTTCAACGCCCTCATTTCAAATGGGTACGTAAGAGGGCAAGCACAGTATTTAAAAAATTCTATGGCATTTTATGGTATACATTATCATGAAGTCAAATTGTATAAAATGACACCTAACGGGAAAGTTCGAGTCGAAGTTAAAAAAAGGACTTCTGCGACAAATTCATTTGAATTATGGTGGCATCATGTCATACAAAAGACTATCAACGGTCTTACTTTAAATGTTTTGGAGGATAACTTTGAAATACTTCACTTGATATTGAATGCGTTTGTCAATAACGAAAGTTTTTCTTTGTTTCAAGATTGCCGGTTAAGAGACTACTTTGATGTTGCGTATGCAATCAAACATGTTAATTTTTCTTGGCAGGTTGTTTTGGATGCGGCAGAAGACATGAAGGTTACGCATCAGATTGCTGCTGTTCTTCGCAGCGTAAAAGAACTATTTAGCGCGGTGGGTGAACAAGTAGATGAAGTACTTTCACTAATTGAGAAGAAGTATTGCAAATATGAGCAAACGCTCTTCTATTATGGTATGGACAAGTTTGAAGCTACGAATTATGGGCTTGTCGAGAACAGGCCAAGAGCGGATATGTCCTACAGCATGTTCGATAGAGATTTTTCTACATACCAGTGGAATAAGTCCTACCGAGCAGTGCTTTACTCCAAGAAAAATCCTGATTACTTGAAAAGAGTCTTTCTGCCTCCAAATGAATCAACGGTTTTATATCCTTACCGAAATGAAGCTGGCATTCATGCAAACTACCGGTTTTTCCGCCGAGAAAGAGATTTTATCATCGAGGTTAATATTGAACATACGTGCAAAGAAATTATCGATAAAAATAGATGCAATATTGATGTTACATGGTACAACAGTGATATCAATTCCCCGACGATTTATTTAAAAAGCCATTCGCCCGAAATTCAAAATCTAGAAACCATCGATTGGGATACTTATGTGGATGGCGAACAGTGTATTGGCTATTATTCGGGAGAAGAGTACGCTCGCATAATGGATGCAGAAGACAAAATCCCTGCACACATCACATCGCTTCAAGAAGGCGATATAACGCGAGTATATTTTACATTTGATAAAGACCAACTTTTTTATCCTCTCGATGTGCTTCTCTTAGAGGTCAAATTTGTATTTGCAATAGCCGGAGATGAGGAAGATATCTTGATTGACCAGGGAACAGTAGAACATTTTATTGAATGCGTTGACTATAGCAAATAAAGGAAAAGCAGGGTGGTATGGTTGAGAAAATACATCATCGTGTTCGAAAAGGCGTTCAAATCTCAAATGATGTATCGCTCCGCTGCGTTAAGTGGAATGGCAAGCACTATTTTGTCATTTGGGATTCAGGTATGTCTTTGGTGGGCACTGCTTGGGACTGAGTTGTATGATGGGACAAGTTTTTCAGATATGATTTTCTTTGTCCTTATCAACACATTTGTATCTACTTTTACAAACGCTAATATTTCGTCCACCATAGAAACTGCCATGGTAGATGGCTCCATTGCTATGGAACTGCTGCGGCCTATATCCTATAAGTATTATTTGATGGCAAATATACTTGGGAAAAATTCCTATAGCGTACTTATCCGTGTTTTACCTGTTGTCGCAATTGGCGCAGTGGTTTTAGGGATGGGTAGCGGTGCCTCGATTTCTGTTGCCATGGTAATTCCCTTTTTGGTTGCTCTGGTATTGGGCATTCTCGTTATGTTTGAGTTGACGTATATTTTTGGTCTGCTGGCATTCCGAATTCAACGCTGTTGGTTCCTGAGCTGGTATATCGGTGCTCTGACGACATTTTTCGGCGGTACAGCGGTACCTCTGTGGTTTTATCCGGCTTTTTTGCAAGGAATGAGTTATTTTCTTCCCTTCCGTTATATCACCTTTGAACCCATCAACATCTTATTGGGACGTGTCACGGCGGAGCAGACGGTGTTCTGTTTGCTGATCGCGCTGGCATGGCTGTTGGTCCTGAACGTACTAAGCACCTTTATGTGGCGTAGCGCCGTGCGGGGCTTGACGGTGAATGGAGGCTGACCATGAGAAAATACATGAAATTGCTGGGAGCTTTTTTCCGTGTGACATTTCGCACAGCCACCGCATACCGCAGCACGTATTTTGCCGGGATCGTTGGCCAGTGGCTGGGATACGGCGCTACCTTTGCCACGCTGTTCATTTTGACAACCCGGTTTGAAAATTTGGGAGGTTGGACGCCCAGCGAGGTGCTGCTGCTATATGGTCTCGCTGTTCTTTCCTATTGTATTGCCGCCACGTTTTTCTTTAACCCGACTACATTTTTAAGCAGCAAAATCCGCTCCGGTGAGTTTGACGCTGCGCTGATCAAACCTTTGAATCCCTTTGTCCACGAAATCTTCACCGGTATCAATCCGGCATATGTGAGCCATTTTACCCTATCCATGGCAATCATCATCTACGCGCTCATCACTTCGGGATTTCATCCCTCTTTGTGGAACATCACCAGCATGATCTTCATGGTGATCGGCGCGATTTTTGTCCAAGCAGCGGCTTTGGTGGCCAGCTCGGTCATGAGCTTTTTTACAGTCAATGAAAATCCCGTTTTAGACTTCTTGCTGTTTAATGTCAAAGGATTTACAAACTATCCCATTACCATCTACCCAAAAGCCATTCAGATTTTGCTGACGTTTATCCTTCCCTTTGCCTTTATCAACTTCTATCCTGCATCTTTGTTACTGGGCAAGGCGGTCCCTGAGGGATTCCCTGCAGTTTTGCCTTATTTAACGCCGGTGGTGGGAATCATCTGCTTTACTTTGAGCGTTCTGCTGTGGAACTGGGGACTAAAGCATTATAAGAGCACAGGGTCTTGAAAGGAGTGGTGAAAATGTCCTACATAGAAGTCAATGATTTGTGTAAGGAATACCGCGTCGCCAAAACCGGAAAAGGAATAGGCGGCGCCATCAAATCCCTGTTTCACCGGGAGTACACGGTAAAAGAGGCCGTACGCCACGTGAACTTTTCCGTGGAGAAAGGAGAGATCGTGGGATACATCGGCCCCAATGGAGCGGGCAAATCCACCACTCTCAAGATGCTTTCCGGTATTCTCATCCCCACCAGCGGGACAGTACAGGTTGGCGGAATCGTCCCCTATGAACGCCGCCGGGAGAACGCCAAAAGAATTGGCGTGGTGTTTGGTCAGCGTTCCCAGCTTTACTGGGACCTTCCCGTTTCAGACACCTTTGACCTTTACGAAAGCTTGTACGACATTCCCCACGAAACATTCCGAAAGAATTGCGAGCTGTTCACGGAACTTTTGGACATGGGAGGGTTTCTGGATCAGCCAGTCCGTCAGCTGAGCCTGGGACAAAAAATGAAAGCCAACATCGCAGTGGCTTTGCTGCACGATCCCGCGGTGCTTTACCTGGACGAGCCCACCATTGGACTGGATGTTGTCAGCAAGAAAGTGCTGCGCCAGGCAATCAAGGCCATAAACCGGGAAAAGGGCACTACCGTGATGCTGACAACCCACGATATGGACGATATCGAGGCGGTATGCAACCGGCTGATCATGATCAACGAAGGAGTAAAACTGTTCGATGGGACACTGGAATCTTTCCGGAATCAGTACGAACGTGAGATCGTGATTCGGCTGGAGTTTGAGGATAGCGCTCCTGTCTGGAGGGATATAGAAGGATTGAGCCTTTCTAAACGGGAAGAAACCGCTCTGGAGGTAAAACTTTTGGACCGGAACGCAGTGAAGGCATCTATCACCAGACTTTTAGATACGTTTGAGCCGCAAAACATCTTTGTCCGCGAGCCGGATATTGAGGATATTGTGGAGATCGCATATCGAGATAACCAGAAGTCTGTATACTGGAAAAAACGATGGTGACAGCGAAGATAAGATAGATATTGACCTGTAGCGTCGAAAGTATACGGTTTCTGCACCCGCCCGTTCCAATGCGGGCCAAAATCAAAAAGGGGGAGATAATATGTTACTTATAACAGGGGCAGCAGGTTTTATAGGCGAATACTGCATGCGGCATTTATCGAAAGAGTATGACATACTGGCTACTGACAGACAGGAACTTCCTAGTTCAGTAAAAGGCGGCCTACAGTTTGTCCGGGGAAATATTGAGGACAGTTATTTTTTACAGGGCCTGTTCTCAAATTATAAAATAGATGCCGTTCTGCATCTTGCAGCGGAAAAAAGCCTTGTCGTATGCGAAAACAATCCAAGTGCATACCGCACCAATGTGCTTGCAGCACTTGAATTGTACAAGCTTTCAAGAAATAACAGCGCACATTTTGTGTTTGTGTCCAGCGACCAGGTGTTTGACGGGAAGGTGGGCGATTACAAAGAGGATTCTGCACCATCGCCAATAAATAACTATGGCAAGTACAAGGCTGAGGTTGAACGCCGACTGCTCGACCTGGACGGCGTGACCATATGTAGAACAGCGCTGGTATTCGGCTACAGGATAACCCCCTCGAGTGACAATTTCGACCGTGATGAGGTAGTCAACCAGAGTGAATTCGTCGATCACATAGCAGCCAGGCTTTCGGCGGGAAAGACTATTAAGCTGCCCTTTGACGAGATAATATCGCCAACGTATGTCGGGACACTGTACGAGCAACTTCGCATCGTATTACAGAAACGGCCGCCTGGAGTACTCCACTGCTGTGGCGGTGAGGCTATCAGCAGGTATGATTTCGGGCTGAGAATAGCCAGCTTCCTTGGTCTCGACGCTTTGAACATCATTAGCGTCACAGGAAAAAGTTGCCGCCCCAAAAAGGTATCGCTGGATGTATCGTGTTCCGAGAGGCAGTTAGGCATAAAATATCCGACGATTAATGAAATGTTAAGGGAGATGACCAAAGATGAAACTGGTTATGACTGAAGAAGATACTACAAAAGGAGAATCCAGCGTTCAGATTTCTTATATGAACGAGGAATATGTATGGATACTCGGCCGCGGAATTTTCGATAAGGGCATGAGCCTCGTAGACTATTCAAAAGCTACTGAAATCAAACGGTTCGTCGCAGCCCAGGGAATGACCGTTGAGGAGGGAGACGAACAGCAATGATTTTGATAGATGATGTCCCAGATTTTTCCAAAAATACGGTAAACTACCCAAAGAACAAGCCCTGCAGGTCGATGGAGCACGAATTGGATGACCTACCGGGAAAAATGATTGTTTTTGAAGGGCTTGACGGGGCGGGCAAATCCACACAGATAGAGCTGCTGAAGGAGCATATGAACCGGCGTAACATCAGAGTGGAAAAGTATTCCTACAAGCAATCTTCCACAGTGTACCACGCTGCATTGAAGGGAAAATGGGAGAATTTCGATCCTTATACGAGCACCCTGATTTTCCTTGCTGGCATAACTGACACCCTTGCGCGCAACATTATTCCGGCACTGCAGGAGGGGAAGACCGTACTGATGGATCGCTATGTTTATACGTTGCTAGTTCGGGCGCGGGCAAGAAATGTCAGCAGGCAGTTCCTGCAGGTGTTAGATTCATTGAGAGAACCGGATTTAATAATATACATGGACATCGACGAACAAGAGGCCATAAAACGCAAGGGCCTTGTGAGTGACGAGCAGGTTTCTTATTGGGAGGCCGGCTGCGACCTTGAACTGTCTGCTAGTAAGACTGAAAACTGGTCCCTCTACCAAAGGATTATCAGGAATGAATACATGGAACTGTTCAGGGAACAGCCGAACTGCGTTCAGATTGATTCCTCAGCTGACAGAGACACCGTTCATGAAAGGATATGCGCCGCCATCAGAGAAAGCATATCGGGCCTGTTCGATTGTTCGTCTGTTTGATCTTACTGTTCGTATCCGCCTTGACAGCATATCCTTCCTGTAATAAAGGAAACTAAGAGACTGTACAGAGATATGGGTTATACATATATGATAAATGATAAGATAGCAATATTGTTCAATGATAATTCGGAGAAAAAGCGCCGATTCCAAATCAAAAACCCGCTCTCAGGCGAGGGCGAAGGCATGACCCTGCATATTTCCATGACCAGCAGCATTCTCAGCTGGAATAAAGCGTCTGACAGTGGGAATATCTTCGAAATTTTTGCTGCTGGGGAAATGCAGTACACTTTTTTTATAGGTATCTATGAGCATGACCGCTGCTGGAAAGTATACGGTCCCTTCAGCATAAAGGCCGTCGATAATATCGATACGATCATCTTCGAGGAGCATATTTCCACACATTTTTATGAATACTGCGGCATTTCATCTCAGCCTGTAAGCGTCGACAACGAGGGAAAGGTCATTTGCCTTGTCAATGGTAGGTATACCCTGAGCACACTTTTCAAGGCCGTTATACTGGACTGCGCTAAAGCGGCGCCGCGTGACGGCAACGCAGGCAATAAAAAATGTGATGGCAGGACTGACGACCTTATCTTTCGCGCACTGTCGGATAAAAGCTTTGACCTGTGCGGCAGATACGACGATACCCGTTCTCTGTATGATAATTTGAAGGAAAATGAGGTATTTGAGTGGGGCCTCATAGGGAACAGCTCGATAGATAAGTACAGCTTTGCTCCGGTTATGTGGACCTCCCTGTTCAGATATCTTGGGTTGCCGGTAGTCTACAAGGTCATCCATACCGACGACATAGACCTCCTGCAGAAGCAGTACGATGAGGAAATCGTCAAAATAGGTGCTATGGGCTTTAACGTCGCCATGCCGTGGAAAAAATGGGCGTTCGCGCAATGCGATTGGACAAGCACGTCTCTCAAACGGAACAGGACTGTGAATACCATCTTCAAAAGGCAGCGCACCGTCTGCGGCTCCAATACCGACGGTATCGGCCTCCTGAGGATAATTAAACAGAATAACGACATCAGGGGCAAGCGCTTTCTTGTGCTTGGTGCCGGCGGCGTTATCCAGACGCTGCCCGTCCTGCTCAGCCGGGATCACGCAGCTAAGATCTATATCTATGACATAGAGGGCGATAAGGCTGACACGCTGGTGGCAAGGGACAACCAGTCTGTGCGCTATAACGGGACGGATTTGGTCAGGATAAAGGCGGACGAAATATCGGAGATCGCCCGAGATGTCGAAGTGATCATCAACGGCACCCCATGTGGCATGTACGGCAGGGAGGATGAAATGGCCATTACCGAAGCCCAGCTGGCCCAAATGGTCAACTGCAATCTTATTGTGGAATCCATTTACAACCCTTATGAAACAAAGCTACTTGAGGTAGGCAGGCTCCACGGCATAAAAACGGTGTCCGGGGTCGAACTGCTGGTTTCGCAGGCTATGTTCAGCTTTACCGACGCGTTTGATATCGAGTTGAACGCTTCCCACGCCGCTGTGATGAAGGACGCCGTCCTCGAATACTATTCCAAAAACAGGAGGTAGCACGATATTGATGGATAGACTGAAATGCCTGTTGCATATAGCAAAACTTAGCTACAAGACAAACGCCACCTATAAACAGTCTAACTTCTTCGGCATAATTGTCAATTCCTTCTGGCTGATCATCCAGATGTACATACTTGTCGCCTTTATCAAACACGGTATTAGTTTATATACCGTGCAGCAGGGCATCGGCTATGTTATCCTCACTGAGGCGCTGCTGACCATAACCGGCCTTAGCGGCAGCCTGGGCGGGATAGATATAGATGACCTGATAAAATCGGGGAATATTACTTTTTACTTTACCAACCCCATCGGCCTGATTGGTTACCTTATCGGCATGGAGGTCGGGCGCGTGCTGTATTATTTACTCTGGCGCTTCCTGCCGCTTGTGCTTATTGGAATGGTTGCGCTGAAATGGTATCCTCACGTCACGCCCGTGATGCTGCTTTATTTTGTTTATTCGATCATTATCGGACTTGTTATCGCCAACGAAATCCAGCTCATTATTGTAATACTGGCAATAAAAAACAGCACGTCGATTGGTGTGATAGACCTGATAATGGCGATTGAGCTTTTCTTCTCGGGCGGACTGCTGCCGCTGAACATTTTTCCGGAATGGCTCTACCGGATATCGCTCTATTTACCTTTTTCCGCGCAGATTTATCTGCCTATCTCGATTATCCTCGGTACAGAGGGCAGCATACCGAAGCTGCTTCTCCTTGAGACATTCTGGGCGCTGGCACTGTTGCTGGTATCTTATTTGGTTTATGACAAGGAAAGGAAAAAGGTCTATGTTCAGGGAGGTTAAACATAAGATCGGCATTTGGGCCATGTGCCTGACGATGAGCCTTAAATCACAGTTCCAATACAGGTCGTCCTTCATTTTGAAGTGCTTTGTGATGTTTATTACTTACTTCTGCGAATTCATATCGACTTTTTTCCTGATAAGAAAGGTATCGGATATCAACAACTGGTCAAAATATGAGATAATGCTGATTTACGGTATGGCTACCGTCGCCTATGCGATGTCCAGGCTGCTGCTGTGCGGTATCAACAACATCCCCAGGCAGCTAAAAAATGGTAAGTTCCTTATAAAACTGATACGCCCCGAAAGTGATCTTTTCTGTACGATGATAGAGGAAATACCCGTTGATCGTTTGGGGCAGGTACTGCTGGGCCTGTTAATCATAATCTACTCGTGTGTCAAGAATTTCAGCAGTACCTCTATATTCTGGTTGGTCGTATTTCTTGTCACGGGTACATTGATATACAGTTCGATATTCATCATTACAGCCAGCGTATCTTTCTGGATTATTAATTCGCGGGAACTGCTAGGAATCTTCACCCACGGCACGCTGCGGGCTATAGTTTACCCGATAACTATCTACAGCCAGATTCTGCAGGAATTATTTACATACTTAGTGCCTGTCGCTTTTATCAGCTATTACCCCGCCATGGTCATATTGAATAAAGAGGGAGACCACAATGTCATAAAGCTGGTGATATTCCTTGTAGCTGCCCTGATGTGGGGCATAGCAAAGCTTGTATGGAAGCTGGGAATCAAAAAGTATGAAGTAGCGGGAGGCTAATAATGATCAAAATAAACGGATTAACAAAGATCTACAATAACAATACAAAAAAAACGGTAACGGCTATAGACAGCCTGGATCTTGAGATAAAGGACGGCAGCATAGTCGGACTGCTCGGGCCCAACGGCGCCGGTAAATCTACGCTGATAAAAATGATACTGGGTGTCATGTACCCTACCGAAGGATTTGTCACAGTTGACGGTAAGAACGCATTTGACAACCGCAAACAGCTGATGAAGGACATAGGCATAGTTTTCGGCCAGAGGAGCCAACTGTGGTGGGATTTGCCGGCTATGGATACCTTCCGTCTTCTACGCCGGATCTATGGAGTGGACAAGGACGAATTCGACGTGTGGCTTGACGAGATCATAGATGAAATGGATGCCCGCGAGATAGTAGACAAGCCGGTCAGGCTGCTCAGCCTTGGCCAGAGGATGCGCTGCGAGATAATAGCCGCGCTGTGCTTCAAGCCTCGGATAATAGTCCTTGACGAACCGACCATCGGTCTGGATATTTCGGTAAAAGAAAAAATTCGCAATTTTCTGGTCTATCTCAACAGGGAAAAAAACGTGACAATCCTGCTGACGACCCATGACCTTACCGACGTCGATGCTATCTGCGACAGGATAATCGTGCTCAACTACGGCAAGGTGCTGTACGATGATACCTCGAGGGAAATAAATGAGAAGAACTCCGGGAAAAACTGCGAGATTGTTTATACTCCTCGCGGCGGAGAAAAAGGAGACTTTCCATTTGAAGCGGAGACCGTCGAGATCAACAGCAAGAAGATTATTACCTTCAAGGGAGACACCTCCGACGTTGTGAAGGCTATCAGCTGGTGCAGTCAGCACGGCGACATAGAGGATGTCAATATTACAAAGCCCAAAATAGAAGATATCGTAAAGAACTTTTATTGACAGGCGCAATACACGCTGCCGGGGCGGGTCAATGAATATATACGGCCCGCGCCGTGAAACCCGGTCGAAAGGAATGCCCGAACATGATCAATTATATTTTTTGGGAAATAACCCACCGCTGCAACCAGCGCTGCAGGGTCTGCCATTTGTATGGCGAACAGAGCCACACACAGCTGCATAAGGAGCTATCCTATGAACAGGATATAAGCATAATCGACAAACTGTACGATTATTTCGGCGGCAGGGTGCCGAGGGTCAAAATTTCCGGCGGCGAGCCTTTCATGCGCAGTGATTTCTGCGATATACTGGAGTACCTTGAGAAGCTGGATATCCCGTACGGTATAATAAGCAATTTTTCTGTGATTAGCGGCGAGCAGATAGAAAGGTTTGCTGCTATGCACCCGATGTTCCTTAACATATCGCTGGACGGTACGGCGGAGATCCATGACTCGCTGAGGAAGTGCCGGGGGGCATGCGATAAAACTCTCGCTTCCCTAGAGAAATATCTTTCCGCTAAGCAAAGCGACGTAAGCATAGAGCTGAATTGCGTTATGCAGCCTGAGAACCTTAGCTGCTACAGGTATATTATCGATACAGCAGCCGCGTTCGGTGTGGCGGCAACGTTCCAGCATGTCAATTTCCTCTCCAAAAAGGAAGAAACCGCGCAGGCTGTTTATGACCGCTCGGTGCTCAGCATCAAGGAATTCAAACATTATGTCAACAACAGTAACGTATTCGAAAACAGCCACGACGTAGACATGCTCTATGACACGATAAGAGAAATACAGGCATATGCTAAGGCTCGGAAGGTCAAGGTAAAAATCAAGCCCGGGATCACCGATAAGCAGGCATTATACAGGTATTATCTAGACGGGCCGGGAATCACCCTCAAACGGTGCCTTGAAGTCGGCAACATGTTCCTTATCCAGCCGGACGGAACCGTCTGCGCGTGCTTCGAATGTTACAGCATCGGCGATCTGACCGAATCGAGCCTTCAGGAGATACTTGAAAACAACCGCAGCATCGGGCTGATTGGAAAACTGCAGAGCGCGGATGAGAATCCCGTCTGCAAGAGATGCTGCAAGGGGCAGTTCTGACCGAACTTTCCGCGCCGCCCGGGACCCGGGCGACAGCTAATTTAAAGAAAGGGCAAAGATAATTTTATTTTATCGACACATAAGACTATGGAAAATGTCAAGAAAATGTACACGTTGAGCGTACCCTGCAAGACACAGTTTATAAGAGACAACAGCGTTCTGGATATTTCTGCCCTGCCGGACAGGCTATGGATATCACCCTCGTGCGTGTGTAGGATATCAAAGAACTCGCTTCTTATTTTCAACGGGCTATACCAAGCCTTGTACGCGGAAGGCGATTTCAGCAATTACTTTAAGGACGGCTTCTGCTTTAATAAAAAAGACTTTGAGGCAGGCGAAATAAACCAGCTTATAAAAAAGAAAATCATTGACCTTGGCGAGGACGGTACCCATCAGCCCAAGGTACATTATTATGATAGCTGCATATCCGCTTATTATGCAACGCTGGAGATTACCCAGCGCTGCAATGCAAACTGTGCGCATTGCTATAACGGCCTTGAGCGTTGCGAGAAGGATCCTCCGCTGGAGGCCATTAAGCAAAGGCTCCTCAAGCTGAAGAGCATGGGCATACAGTATATCGAGGTCACGGGCGGTGAGCCCTTGCTACGCGACGATATTGAGGAAATAATCAGCTTCATTAAGAGAAACGAGCTTAAATACTGCATCGCTACCAACGGCAGCGTGCTTTCGCGGCACAAGCAGGTGATCCTCGGCGCTGAAAGCGTATCCATCAGCCTTGACGGCGACAGGGATTACCACAACATGTTAAGAGGCTGTGATATCTATGACAAGGTTATCGAAGGGCTGGAATTCCTGCAGAAAAACAATGTACGAACCCTTATTTCCATGACTGTCACCGACGAAAACGAGAAGTATATAGACCATATCGTAGGCGTAGCTGAAAAATTCGGAGCTGAGCTTATACTTGCCGCAGTAGTGCCGGCCGGCAAGGCAGGCGCGATGCGGTACAATTCGCATAAGGGGTCGGAATTGACAGGCAAATCTTCCATGAAGGTATACGGGGATTCACTGAAACGCCCTAAGGTCGAGGTCAACAAGGACACCTTTTTCTTCGGTTGCGATATGGGAAGGAAGGGCTTTACCGTATCGATCGCTGGCAGCATCCTGCCGTGCTTGTTCATGAGGGAGTTCTCAATAGGCCGGCTCGAGGACATGACTATAGAGAAATACAGCGACATCGTGGCAAAACTGTGCACCGCCAAAAGGAAGGCGGTAAAGATCTGTAAGGACTGTGACAACGCCAAGTGCGGCGGCCTTTGCATATTCTCCAATTCCCAAAGGATGAGAAGGCAGAAGCAATACGACAGGGATGTCGATTTCTGCCTGGACCTTCTGGAAAACTTTTAAATACTTTTTCTAACTAAGAATATGTAAGCCGGTACGGGCGCCCTCTGTAGCGTATAAGGAGGACATTGCGTTCAATGCCCTTCTCTCGTAGACGGAGTAACAGCCTCGAGACGCTTGGGTAGCCTTGGGCGGAACACGTGCTACGAGCAGCATTAAGGGAGGGGAGCCTTAGCGGTTTCCCCCTGCCCTGCCCGCTGAATTTGCCGCGTCTTAATAAAAAATTAAAAGGTGAAGAGCAGTAATGATTGAATTCAGTAAAATCAAAACGGATAACGTATACGCCCGGAAACTGCTGGAGACGAACGAGCTGTTCCTTGCCTCGATAAAGGATTATATCGGGGCTGAGGTTCTGGTCGGATCGCTGGCGTGGGGCAGGAACAACGCAGTAGGTGCTAATTCGGATATCGACCTCGTAATAGTGTATCCTTCTGAAAACCGGGACAGGCTGCTTTCCTCAAAATATATGAAGGACAGCTTCACGATAGAGGATGTAAGCTATATACTCGGTAACAAGCTGGCTGATTACCTTGTGGCTAAGATAAGCATCAACGGGGTGGCGTTCTCCATAGACCTGATAGATGTGGACTTTTTCAGGTACATGTGTACCTATGACCTTACCAGCGCGGGCCGCGGAGTAGTATCATGGAAATATGGAAGATACAAGCAGGACAATACCTACATCAGCAAAAGCTTTCTGGGTAAGACCAATCCCGTAACAAAAATATCCGTTAAGGCTTTGTCAGGCTACAGGATCCAGCTGCCGCTGTTTTTTATCAAAAGGGACACGCAGGACGCTCCCTCGGAGTATTATTACGGCATCCCGACAATAAAGCTGCTGACCTCTGTCCCGTTATACAGCTCGGAGCATTACGATGTCCGGTCACCGCTCAACAAGCTGCAGGAGAATATCATTTCGAGGATGCGGGCTGAACGCAGGGTGGGTAAGGACCGCGGCAGCCAGTATAATATTTTGAACCTATTCATTTTCAAGGACAGGATGGACAGTGACATTCAGCGGATGTTCGACATTTCCTGATGCCGTTGTTCGGACGTGCTGCTGAAGCGACGGCCGAAAGCGTTTTTATTATGAAATATTTATTCTATATCACAGTTTATAATATCTCGGTGCGGGTCTGTACCAACGAAATAAACGTGCGCGAATATTTTAGGACCAATCTGTTTTCAAGGCATATGCTGCCGGCATATTCGTACTCGGAAGATATGTCCAACAGCGTCCCGGACGTGGAGCTGACTATAACAAACGGCAGCAGTCAGCCCATGATCAAATTCGAGGACGGACATTTTTTCGCATCCTATGAGAATATTTGCAGGGATATACGCCATCTGAGCTATCTGGTATTATATGTCATACAGGCCTGCATGCAGCGCAGGGGGCTATATTACATTCATTCCGCTGCCGTTGACATCGGGGGATCGGGCATTCTTTTGCTGGGTGACAGCGGGTCGGGAAAGACCACTGCCGCGCTGGTAGCCTGCAGGGACTTCGGCGCCCGCATCATCGGTGACGACTCGGTTATAATCGGCGAGGAAAATTACATGACGGTCATACTCGCTGGAAACGAAACCCTATTTTGCAGGGAACGGTACAGCGAAGACTTCTCGTACGATGGCATGAACAAAAAATATTATATGTCGGTGCAGCGCTGCAAAGAAAGCAGTGCTGTCAGGATGATAGTGTCTTTAATGCCTTATTGCGAAAACAGGACAAATAAAAACAACGGGCAGGGTCTCAGGAAACTGTTAGACCTTATGTCGCTCCATATAGCAGGAATAGGGTATTATTACCTGCCGGACCGCCTAATATATCCGAACATGGACAACAGTGTTTTTGCAAAGGAACGGTTCCTGTTTGCTGCCGGGTTGGTCAGCTCGGTGGACGTATACGAGTTCTGCGGCGACCGCCGGTATATTATGGACGGTTGCCGGGAGCTTTTTTCGAGGATACAGGCCTCAGGGCTACAAACGTTATAAAACTGAGCCGCATGGTGAAAGCGCCGGCGGCTTTCGAGACAGTCCATTTATGAAATGGGGGTATTTTATTCTTGAAAAGCCTTATAGCGGTATTGGGAGGCGTCACCTCCGGGGTAGGTAAGGGCGTCGTCTGCGCGTCAATCGGCAATTTGCTGATAGAGAACGGTATCAAAACGACCGTCATAAAATATGACGGCCTCATGAATTACAACTTTGAACAGATGAACCCATACCATGTCATACCTGAGGTCAGATGGAGCGATGAAGAGGTCACGGTACTGGCCGACGGAGGCGTAGTGGATTCCGACCTCGGGGTGTACGAAAGGTTTACCGGGCTTGAACTGCCTTCCGCCAATAATATAGTAAACGGCCAGTGCCTTAAAGAGCTGATATCGTATCAGGACGGTAGGCGCTGGAGGGTAGGAGAAGTCATTTCGGTTTTTCCTCACCTGATAGATATTTACAAGGAAAAGCTGTTTGAAGCGATCGCGGATAATGACGTGGCAGTTCTCGAGGTTGGAGGCACAGTCGGGGATTTTGAAAGCGAGTTTTTCCTTAGAATGGTCAGCAGCCTTTCGGCGGAGCTGGATTTATTTGTAGTACAGCTGTCATATCTTGCGCTCATGGGCAGCGGCGCAGGGGCGGAAAACGACGTCATAAATCAAGATGCTATATTAAAGCCCATTAAGCAGAGTTTCCACACGGCGTGCTCCTTTTGCCTGAAGCCTGACGCGTTGCTGATTCGTTCGGAAAAAGCCATCGGTAGCGGTATAAAGCGAAGGATTTCCAGAGCAACGTGTTTGAGCGAAGCGCATATCTTTTTTGATTTTGATGTGAATAGCATATATGATGTTCCCGAAATGCTTAGGAAACAAGGGCTGCTAGAGATGATCATGACCTGCTGCAGATTGAAATCAAGTGCAAAGAAACGCCCCTCCTTAGCTGCTTACTCAAGGAACATTGTAAGGCTGGCGAACACAGTGCAATACCGCGTCGCCATCATTGGTGATACCGAATCGTGGGGAAGTTATACCAGTTTGAATGAGGCGCTGGTTTCGCTTGGTGTAAGGTATAACAGGAACATATGTTTCGATTGGTTTAGGAGTGCTGGTGAATATGCCAGACTGCTCGATAACAACACTTTATATAAGGCTTTTATAGTTACCGAAGGCATCGAAAATCCAGTGGATAAAGCCGCACTGCTCAGAAAGATTCTCGAATACGGAAAGCCGGTGATGTGCATTTCCTACGGTGCCCGTATCCTTGCCGATATCATTGGCATGTCGGCCAAAAGGACGGATAGACTGGTAACCGGCAGGATTGATACATATTTTAAGGACTCCAACGCTGGAGCGGTGCGGGACAGGCACAGGCGCGATTTTACTATACCGATATGCGGCAATGAGAAAAAAGATATCGAAATCATCGGTTGTGACAGCCAGCACAGAGAAATACATCTGTTCAGACCAGTAAAATACCCCTATTGCTTAGGCGCAGTTTCGCAGCCCGAATATACCTCCCGTCCTTATTCACCTAATCTTCTATTTTCTCATCTTTTAAACCTGAATATAGAAGAAGAATTACTGAACAGTGTATATGAATCAGGAACAACCCCTTCTTGCTGACGCTAAATCGGAAATTCCACAGGAGTAATTCCTCCTGTTTAATGTTTCCAGACATAAAGATAAGGTATAATATTTTTCGCAAATAAAATCCCCAAACGATGATGGCACCACGATAAATGAAACCAGCAATCGCAGTGAAGATGTGCTAAAATGGAAGTACGGCGAAGGGCGATGACTTTGTGGGCACCAAGCCCGTAAATAAAATTGACTTCCAGATTCCCTCACTTGCACCACCACCTGCCCAGTCGAATATGACAAAAGGTCGTACAGTAAAATGATAGCTGACAGGGGATCGTGCCGTTAATCTTTCGGGGAGAGAAAGGTATGGAACTGGTTTACGGCAAAAGTCCACCCACTTCTGGGTGCCATCCTTGCAGATTGGGCTGTCAAAGCACTTTCGGACGCCGGGTAAGGACTGCTCCAGCAAGGCGATTAGGTTGTTGGAAGTGGCGGTTTTCTGTTTGGAGGCCAGATGGAACTGGCGGTTGAGGGTTTTTAAGTCATAACGAATCCTATTCATAGGAGTATAATCCCACAGATCAACCCAGTTGTCAAGAGCGTACCGGGCGATTTTCAAAGCGTCAGCTTTATCCGTTTTAACCCTGCGCAGAGAATTACCGCCATACTCCTTAATGAGCAGTGGGTTGACAGCGCGGACAAAGAACCCGGCCTCATGCAGAACGTTGGCCACTGCTTCGTAGTAACGTCCGGTGTGCTCCATGATCACGCGGGTTTCGCCGTCAATGGCTTTCAACTGCTGGACTAAGCTGGTAAGGCCCTCGGCGGTGTGACTTACCTCAAAGGGTACGCGCACTACTTCACCAAAAGGCAGTAGCACCGCTATGGTGCTCTTCCGGCTGGAAACATCAATACCTGCTGTGTTCATGTTCAACACGCCTGAAATCAATTTGCAATGGACGAAAGCCATCTTTTCCCATTGCCGATTCCATCTGTTTGCTGACACGAACGCTCAGGCTCAACCTGCACAAATCGAACGCTGCAAACGGGAGGATGGCTGACCGACTTACATACGGACGTCGATGTCCTTGGGGGTGAAAGTCAGACCATTACCTCTCCATTCTACAGCTTAGGCAACGAGATGTCCCTTGCCTATGGCTGATTACCATATCTCAGGGACAAATTTATTGTAACAGGGGGTTGTGAAAAAATCGCGATGGAAAGTACGGCGTCTTATTGGAAGCCTCTGTACAACATTTTGGAGACTGTGGGTCTCAGTGCAATGGTTGTAAATGCGCAACACATGAAAGCAGTACCGGGGCGGAAAACAGATGTAAACGATGCAGAATAGATTGCAGATTTATTGCAGCACGGACTGCTGAGGGCAGATTTTATCCCGGATAAAGCAAAACGTGAGCTGCGTGAGTTAGCCCACCGCATTTTGGTGATAGAGGGAGGCCGCGTAGTAGAGGAGGGGGATTTCCACCAGCTGCTGGAACAGCCCGGCGGTCGGCTCCGGGCTTTGTACGAAAGCCAGCAGAGGGAGAAGCCATAGAAGTATTAAGCGCAAGTATTTCCATACCCCACAATCTCCCCATACCCCACAGGATAGCTATTTCGGCGCACCATGTCATTGGAGTTCCCCTCAATGGTGTAGACTCGGCCGTTTTCCACCCGTTCCACAATGCCCACATGGTCAGCGATGAAAGCGTCGCTGCCGTACCACCTGAAGAAAATGAGCATCCCAGGCTCGGGCGTGGCGCTGCCGGGCAGCCATTGTCCCCGGGACTGGAACCAGTTCACGCCTGTGCCGCACCCGGAAAATTTGGGGACAGCGCCGTTGTCAAGTAACCCACACTGGTCGGCACACCAGGAGACAAAGATGGCGCACCATTCCACCCGGGAGTTGAATCCATACCAGCTCCAGTAGGGCGCGCCGCCCACGTTGCCCACCTGGGATTGGGCTACCGCCACCAAATCCCCGTTGCCGCTGCCCAGGGCGATACCGTACAGCAATTCGTTCCACAGGTCATCATATTCCGGAGAGAGTAGCTCTTGCAGCTGCTCTTTTTTGTCCGCGTTAAAGCCCAGCTGTTCCGCCATCTCCTGGGCGGATTTGTGGGACACAGAGATGACCAGTACGTCCTGGGTGACGGTGGCCTCCGTGTCCACCGGTTCCCCGTCCTCCCCGGCGGCGGTGTTCACCACCGTCTCCGTGCGGGCCTCCACCGAGGAAGTAATCTGGTTCATCTCCCAGAACACCTCTGAGAGGTGCTGAATCTTTTTCTCGTCCACGCTGGCCACATCGGCGCCATCTGCATCCGTGGTGGTCTTGACGGCGTAGACGGCCAACACCTCCTTCCACGCCGCCCGCGCCCCGGACATCTCCAGGGCATCGTGGGGGTGGCTGGCTCTTACTCCTTCCAGCCTGTCCTCATACTCCTGGTTGATAGCACGGATGGCCGTGTGGATGGTCTGGCCAGAGCCGCTGTCCTCCCCGGAGAAGAAGATGCCAAAGGCGGAGCCCACCACCAGCCCCGCCAGACAGACAAGCAGCACCACCGCCAGGGCGGCGCCGCCTCCCGCCAGGAGCAGGGAGCCAAGGCTCCTGGCCGCCCCAGCGGCGGCTTTGGCCGCGGCAGATACCCCTTTCGCCACAGATTTTGCCCGGCTTGCGGCAGTTCGCGCCCTGCGCCCCATGACACTCCCTTTCCGAACACTCCCCTGCGTTACGGCTTGCGTTGCACTTTCCGTAATGCGAAATGAGGGCCGGGATGCCTTTACTGATTTGCCCACGAAGCGGGGCGGTTTTGACCCTGTGGGGGTGGGCTTTCCCTCCCACTTGGGAACCTTGGGCTGCCGGGGAACACGCTGTCCTGCCTTTCCCAGCCCGGTGTTTCCTGGCTTTTTGGGGGAAGAGGCAACCCCTTGCCGGGCGGGCGTAATCCCTGCGTGGGAGGGGGTACCGGCAGTGGCTTTCCCCGGCGCGAGGTCCTCCAACGATGTAGGAGAGACAGCATGGAGAGACTGCCGTTCCCGAACACTTCCGTTGGGGCTGGCGGTGGGCGTTTCCTTAGAAGCTGATGCAGGATCTCCTGCTGAGGGAGAGTTGTTTCCAGCGGATGCTTTTTCCCGAACGGCCTGCGCCGTCTTGGCGGCCTCCCGCCGCTCTTTGAGTTTGTGGGCCGTGTCCTGGGCCAGCTTCTTCCCGGCTTGGTACACCGCCTGGGCGGGGGCTTTTACGGTGGCGTCCACCATCTGGCTGGCGGCCTGGGTTCCGGGAGCGTTTTGTTCCTCCTGGTGAAAGGGCGTCTCCTGGAGGGCGCGGACCGTTTTGCTCTTGGATTGGAGCCACAGCCGTCTCATGGCGGCCCTGGGGAGGGGAGTTTTGGACTTCACCGCCCTGGGCTTTACGCCGGTTCCTTTCAGCTTGATGTTCTTCAGGGGCAGACCTCCTTTTACTTTGGGGCCAGGCGGGCCCCGGTTCTTGCGCAGGGCCCTCACCGCAGGGCCTCGTCGGGCTTGGTGGTCATCAGCTTGTAGAGCTGGGTGTGGCGGGGGAACGAGTTTTCAAAGGGCACGATGTTCCCGGCGCAGCGGATGAGCCCGCACCCTGCTGACACATTGGTGATGTAAGAAAGCTGGGTGTCGGAGATGTGCAGCAGCTTCGCCAGCTCGTCCCGGTCGGTGGGGGACTGGTTAAGGAGGATGAGAAATTCCGAGTTGGCCAGCATGAGGCGGGCGGTGTCGGAGCGGAGCAGTTCCTCCACATTCTGCGTCAGCCCTGTCACCAGGCCGTTATACTTGCGGATGCGCTTCCACAGCTTGTAGAAGAAGTCGGCGCTGTACTGGTAGCGGAACAGCAGGTAGAACTCGTCCGCGAACACCCAGGTGGTCTTGCCCTTCTTCCAGTTCTGAATCACTCGGTTGAAGATGGCGTCCAGCGTGACCAGCATCCCGATGGGCATGAGCTGCTCCCCCAGTTCCCGGATATCGTAGGCGATGATCCGGGCCTTGGTATCCACATTGGTGGGCTGGGCAAAGGTGTTGAGGCTGCCGGTAATGAAGAGCTCGGAGGAAAGGGCAAGCCCTCTGGCCTCCGGCTCCGGCTGCTTCAGGAGGGAATGGTACAGATCCTTCAGGGTGGGTACCTCGCCCTGGTAGTTGTTTGCCACGTATTCCCGGTACACATCGTAGGTGCAGCGGTCCAGGATGGATTTCTCCTTGGCGGAAACACCGCCGGCGCCCACCAGCTGTTCGAACAGGGAGAGGATAAACTCGGATTTCTCTATCAGCGGGTTGCGCTCATCCCCATAGGCTTTGTCCATGTCCAGGGTATTGATGTGGGTATCGGAAGAGGCCGACACCCGGATCACCTCGCCGCCCAACGCTTCTGTCAGGAAGCCGAATTCGGATTCGGGGTCCAGAATGAGGATATCGTCCTCGGTGGACAGGGCGATGCTGACGATCTCCTCCTTGGCAGAGAAGGATTTGCCGGAGCCGCTGACGCCCAAACGAAAGCTGTTCCCGTTGAGGAGTCTGCGGCGGTCCGCCACAATCATGTTCTTGGAAACAGCGTTCTGTCCGTAGTAGATGCCGCCGGACTGCAAAATCTCCTGAGCGCGGAAGGGAATCAGCACCGCAGTGCTCTCCGTGGTGAGGGTGCGCAATGCCTGGATCTTCCGCAGGCCATAGGGCAGAACAGTGTCAAGGCCGTCCTTCTGCTGGAAGGTGAGGGTGCTCAGCTGGCACAGGTGCTTTCTCGCCACCGAGATGAGGGTCTCCGTGTCGCTGTCCAGCTGTTCCTTGGTGTCCGCCAGATGTACCAATGTCACCAGGCCGAACATCATCCGCTGGTCCCGGTTGGTGAGATCCTCCAGCATTTCGGTGGTCTCCTTCTTCTGCTGCTCCATGTCGTAGGGCAGCACGGCGGAAAAGTTGTTGGCGGCGTTCTGCCGGCGCTGGAAGTTTGCGGCGTTGGTCATCACCCCCAGCAGCTTGTTCTGGATTTCCCGCACCGCCTCGTCGGTGGGGATGGGTAAAATATCCATGGACAGCATAAGGCTCCGGTCTAAATCGCACAGCTCGGAGATGAGGGTGTCCTTGATGTAACTGGCGTAGCCCTGGAGGTACAGCACCCGGCCCCAGCGGCTGTCCAGCCGGAAATGGTCTTTGGCGAATTCCATCGCGTTGGGGCACAGCCAGTCCTTGAAGTGGTGGCCCAGTTTGCTTTGCTGCTTCAGTTCGAATGGAAAGGCGGCGGGCTCTCCCCGGAAAAACTCCCGGAACAGCTCCAGGCGTTCCCCCAAATCCAGTTCCCGGCCCACAGAAGACAGCCGGGCAAGATGGGTGAGCAGGTCGGTGCCCACCCGGCCGAAGTAGGAGCGGGCCTCTGCGATGTTCTTCTTCGCCACCGTCAGGGTGATGGTGCGCTCCCGGACGATGCTGTTGCTGCTGCCCGTCACCTTGGAGAGGAGCATCTGGTTGTACTCCTCCCGGAAACGGTCCAGGCTGTCGCCTTTCATGGGCAGCAGGATGGAATTCTCAAACTCCGCCCGGTTTACCTGCCGGTTGCGGATGGTGATCTTCGCCGAAGCCCCGGAATCCAGAGCGTTGAGAAGTTCTGAATAGTCCAGGAACATGGCGGTCTTGTCCTCCTTGCTGGCGATCTGGTAGTTGATGTCCGTAAAGGAATAGCTCTTGGAGAACCGGTTCCCCAGCTGGAAGATGCCGTCCTCCCACACCCGCTGGATGGGGATGGCGTCCTGCACCGAGCGAGGGATCTTGAACTTCGTTTTCTCTTGCTTGTTCGCTTTGGCAAGCGTTTTGATGATAGGCAAAACTCCTTTATCTGTTTTTCTCCCTCTGGGTGAGGACCTCCCAGTAGAGGTTCTGGCTTTTGAACACCAGGCGCTTGGGGTATAGGATCTCGGACTTGAGCCAGGCCCAGGCCAGCTGCTCCGCCGTCATGCCGTGGTAGTGGAAGAACCCGCAGGCGGCAAATGGTGCGGCGCCCAGAATACACACCCAGCCCACCTCACTGGTGCCCAGCAGGGGCGACAGGCCGAAGTAGAGCCCCACAGCCACCCCCACCGCCAGCAGGGAACACACAAACTGCCGGGTGGACAGGCCAAAGAAGATGGCCTCCTGGTAGTCCCGGATCTCTTTGTTGACTTTGATTTCTATAGGCAGGACCTCCTTAGAAAAGGAAAAGGCAGCCCCCAGGCTGCCTCTGTCGTTATAAGTATTTCTCGTACTCTTGTGAACCGTAGAAGAACCGGTGGATCAGCACAGCTTTTTCCTGTTCGTCGATCTCATAGATCATGACGTAGTGTTTGATTACGGCCCGGCGAAAGCCCTGAGAGGCAAGCCGGGGGTTGCGGCAAAGTTCATAGAGCGCGGGTATCTCTGAGAGCCGGACATAACAGGCGTCCACCGCATCGGCAAAGTCTGCCGCCGCCAAAGGGGCGTGGAGTTCCTCCACCATGTAGCGGAGGATGGCGTCCAAATCCTGCTCCAAGTAGGGGGTGGTGATGACCTTATATGCCATGTTTCTCCCTCAGCTTGCGCAGGGACTCCCTGGCGTCAACCACGTTCCCGGCCCGGAATTCCTCGGCGGACTGGGCCAGCTTGGCCTCTACGTCCAGCAGCATCATTTTTTCCTCATAGGCTTCCAGGCTCATGACCACCATATCCCCATAACCGTTTTTGGTGATGAAGATAGGCTCCTTGGACTCCTTGCACATCTGGGAGATGTGGGTAGTGTTTTTCAAATCCCGAATGGGAATGATCCGTGGCATGGACAACGCTCCTTTCTGTGTCATTACTGTGGGATTATTATACCACGGTTTTCTGAAAAATGCAATCAGAGTCCCATAATCTCTTTCACAATGCGGTCGCTCATTTTCACCGCCCCCACCAGCACCAGCAGGTTGAACACCAGCTCCCCGATGTAGCTCCACACGGCGGTGACGGCGGAAACCTCTTGGTCCACCGCCGGGGGCGACGCCGCCATGACGGAGAAGATGATGCAGGCCAGGGCGATGATGGCCCCCTCCAAACACACCCCGGCGTAAGAGCGGAGAAAGTTCTTCCCCACGCTGGACGTGGGCTCCCCGGCAAAGGTGGAGAGGGGGATGGGAGCGATGGCGGTGTACATATAGAGCCGGAACAGCCGGGCGTAGACGGTGAGGATCATCACGAAAGACAGAACGGTAATGACCAGCCCGCCCAGCAAGGTGACTGCCCACAGGGGGATGGACTCCCAGAAGCCCACTTCCTCGATTTTCTCCACGATTTCCGTGGGGAGGGTGACGCCGCCGGCATCCGTCATCCCGGCTTGGGAGAGGATGGTGCCCACCATCCCTTGGACGATGGAGAACAGGGCCAGCATCAGTTCCAGCCCATACCCCACGGCGGCCTTGGAGAGAATGAATCGGATAAACAGCTTCAGGGCGGTTTCCGGGCGGCGGGCCTCGGCGAAGCTGCCGCAGGTGCGCACCACTCCTACGGCGAAGAACAGCACCAGCAACCCGTAGCCAATGGCTTGCAGCGCCCCATGGATGTTCACCATCACGTCCCAGATGCCGCCGCCCCGGAAGGTGGAAGGGTCTTGGGTGAGCAGCTGCCAGATCTCCGCCAGCTTGTCGTTCCAGGTGTCCAGGGCGTTGTTCAGATTGTCAATGACCCAGTTGGCGGGAAGTCACCTCCTTTCCACAGGGCCATACTCAAGCCCCACCAGTGATGAGGTCAAGAATTTCCTTGGCGAAGGTGATCACCAAGCCGCCCGCCAGTGTGAGAAAGCCCTGGGAGCGCTGGGAGGGGTCGTGGCTCTGAAAGGAAAGGCCCACTTGCACCACGCCCCAGCCCAGCAGGATGAGTCCCACCGCCCGGATGAGGGAAAAGACAAAGTCGCTCAAGTTGCTCACCACGGCCAGAGGGTCCCCTCCAGCGGTGGCAAAGGCGGTGACCGTCACCGTTCCCGCCAACAAGGTGACTGCAAACAGGGAAAAGGCGAATTTCCCTTTCTTTCCCAGAGGGAGAGGGTGGTTCTTGTTTGTTTCCAGTTTCTTCAAAGGCATACCTCCAATTCGTTTTTAGAAATCTTCCAGTTCTAGCAGTTCATAGTCCTCTGGGGAGAGGGCCAGGTCGTTTCGGGCATCCCGAGCCAGGGTGTAATCATAGGGCGGGGCGCCGCCGTCTTCCGTGAGCCGGATGTTGGGGTGGCGCAGCAGGTCGTATTTGTCATCCAGCATGGGGCGCTCCCCACGGACGAACAAAATCGCCTTACGGTTGTCCAGCATCCGCACCTCATCGGGGGTGAGCAGTTCCCGGCCCGTCTGTTGGTCGTTGACGCTGAAGCTGCCGCTTCGCCCACGGCTGTGGCCGTAGGTGTTGGTATCCAGCGTTTCCTTGCCCATGAGCTCGGAGA
>OFMJ01000481.1_pt1 | contig 42470 bp, 21 predicted proteins | sample 1541801 | NCBI WGS metagenome assembly OFMJ01 (sample SAMN04209234, study PRJEB22552) | human gut metagenome | biome: gut; material: feces | host: Homo sapiens | place: USA: Oklahoma
AGAGCGCATGATTCATAATCATGAGGTCCCCGGTTCAATCCCGGGTCCCGCTACACAGAAACAAGGTATTTATGAGTTCCTATCATGAATACCTTGTTTCTGTTTTATCTATATGGACTTATTTTTCTTCGCATAAAGAATCATAATTGAATAATTTTTATGTAAATTTGCTACTTATATCAATCAAAGTTGTAACTTTAGCTGAATTATGAGAAACGCATTCTATAGGGAAGGGAATTTGTGGCTGTATAGATTCTGCCTTTGGGTGGCGGTTTTATTATGGCTGCCTGTATCCTTGTCGGCTGTTGACTTTCCGGATTTAACTTTTCGTACTATTACTATTTCGGACGGTTTGTCTAACAATATTGTTAATACCATCTATAAAGATAAAAGAGGGTTTACTTGGTTGGGCACCCAGACCGGACTGGATCGTTTTGACGGTATCAATGTGAAAAGTTTTTTTCAGTTTTCAGGACGTACCATTTTTTCCATAGCCGAAACGGATTCTGTTTATTTGTGGGTGGGTACGGATAAAGGGTTATGGAGGCTTGACAGGAAAACAGACCAAGTGAAACCGGTCGCTTTGGATACAAAGTCATTGGAGGTTAGAGCGGTTTTTGTCAGTCGGACAGGGCGATTATTGGTTGGAACCACTCACGGACTTTTTATCTATCAGGAGAATGATTTCAGCAAGGTGCTTTTCGGATCAAATGCTTTGTCTTCTACCAATTTTCTCACCGGCATTGTGGAAGGGCATAAAGATACTTTTTGGTTGACTTCACAAGGTGGTTTGATAGAATATAATATTGCAACTGGCCAATCGGAAGTATATACTTATCAGGATGATGAGAAGGTTGTCGGTTATTTTTCTTGTCTGGCTCTTTTGAAAGAAAAGTTATATTTAGGAACCGCCGGTAATGGAATGCTGGTTTTTGATATCGGTAAGAAGACTTTTTCTATTTGTCCAGAAGTGGAAAATGGATATATAAAAAGTATCGTTGCTGCTAATGATGAGGTATGGGTGGGGACAAACGGAAGTGGCATTAGAATAATCAGTGCATCTACAGGAAAAGAATTGTCGGCTATAGAGCATACCTCGAATGCGGATGCTATTTGCTCTAATGCTGTTTATTCTTTGTTGAAAGAGGATGATATGCTTTTTGTAGGTACTTACATGGGCGGATTAAGTTATACTCCGGTTCATGGAAGTTTCTTTTCTGTCTATTCTTGTCCGGAGCTTTTTAATTCTTATAATCTGAATGTACGTGCTTTTTGGGTGGATGCAGATGGAAAAAAAGTAATAGGTACGCGTGACGGACTGTATTATATCTCTGAAACGGAAAGAAAGATAAGGCATTATACACACCGGAATTCCATTTTGCGCTCGGATATAATTTTGTCAGTAAAACCTTTCAATCGGGATTTTTTAATTGGAACTTATGGAGGGGGCTTGTACTTGCTTCACAGGAATACGGGGGAACTTTCCTTTTTTCAATCGGATCCATGTTTTATGCAAGGGTCATTTAATGGATATGAAAGGGATGGAAACAATAAGTTATGGATCGGCAGTTCTAAGGGCGTGTATGTATATGACCATTCGACAGGGGAATATGGGGTTTATAACAGTCGTAATTCTTCTTTGTCAGTTAATTCGGTTTTTTCATTAAAGGCAGATTCGAAGGGCAGGATGTGGCTGGGTACGGGAGGAGCCGTTTTTATGTATGATAGGGCTGCTGGAGTATTTAAATCGGATGTTTTTCCAGAACATGTTTTGCCATATACTAAAAGTGTACGGTTCATTTATGAGGATAAAAAGAAGAATTTGTGGTTTTGTGATGATAAAGAAGGGGTGATTAAGGTGGATGAGTCTTTTACGACATTTGAACACATCACGATTAATGATTTTTTGCCGAATAATTCTGTGATGAGCATAGTGGAAGATCCTAAGAACGGCGGGTTATGGTTTGCTACTCAGAGGGGGTTGCTATATATAAAGGAAGAGGGAAATTATCATAAGATTTTTTCCTTATACGATGGCATTCCCGGATATATTTTTAATTCTCCGGTACAGATAACGGATGATAATATGGTTTGGTGGGGAAATGAACGCGGATTGGTTTGTTATGATGCAGTAAAGAGCTGGAATGAGATAGGGACAAAAGATGTCCAGCCTCCCGTGATTACTTCTATTTCAGTAGCAGGCAGACCTTTGTGCCCGGGAGAGACGTTAATGCCCGTTTCTGCTCCATTTATGGATGAGGTGTTTCTGTCTGCAAATGATAATAATATTTCATTCACTTTCTCAGCCTTGAACTATGCAGTGGAGAATACGGATTTATATGAGTATTGTTTGGAAGAATATGATAAGGAATGGAAAACTTTGATGAAAGGAAACCAGGTTTCTTATACAGAACTTCCAGTTGGTGATTATGTGTTTAAGGTCAGGGCGGCTTCCAATCCTGCTGCAATAAAAGCGGTAAGGGTGGTTGTTGCCGGAAGTACATCATTTATAAGATGGATTGTGGTGTTAAGTGTAGTCGTTTGTTGTATCCTTATTTATTTTTACTCCGGGTTATTGGGGAAGTATCGCAGAATGAAGGAGTATATAAATAAAAAGACGGAATCATCCGAAGAAAACCGGAAAGAAAAATATCAAAAATCAAAGATGGAGGAGAAAACGGCCATGCTCATTATTGGGAAACTGAATGAGTGTATGGAAAAAGATCGGTTATATTTGAATCCTGATTTAAAATTGCAGGATGTGGCAAAAGTGGTGAAATGTAATACTGGGGAGTTGTCCCAAGTGTTGAATATGTTTATGAATATTGGTTTCACGGATTATGTTAATAAATATAGGATAGACGAATTCATAAAAAGAATACAGGATAAGTCTGCCTCCAGATATACCTTGGTTTCTTTGTCGGAACAATGTGGTTTCAGTTCCCGTACTTCTTTTTTCCGTTCGTTTAAGAAGTTTAAGGGAATGTCACCTGCCGAATATATAAAGGAACATGGGATATTTATAGAGTAGCGTTTGGAATAGAGGTGTTATTCTAGTGATTGGATAGAAGAAGAGAGTTTCATATTTTTTTGGAACTCTCTTTTTTTATTGCGCAATTCGTTGATTCATAGTGTTGTATGATCTTTTTTGTTTCATCTAGTAGGTTGGGATTAATCCAGCTTTACAGGATGGTTGAAAAGACATTTCAGTTTCTAATTTTGCTGATAGAAAAATATTTTTATCCATTAAAGAAACTGATACAATTATGAAAAGCAGAACTTTTTTTACTCTTGTTTTTATCTTTTTAGTTAGCATTGGATGTTTTTCGTGTAAAACGACTGCTACCGATGATTTTCCTGTTGATTCGGAAATTGCGTATTGCCGGTCTCAGGCTATGCGCACGCTGGTGTCCATTCCTTCGTTAGATAAAATTCCTAATTCTATGGATTTGGATAGTATTAAATGGCGTTATACACAGGCAGGCTCATGGACTTGTGGATTTTGGCCCGGTATCCTTTGGTATTTATATGAGGATACAAAGGATAATATGTGGAGGGAAGCAGCAAGAAAAGTAACTGATATGATTGCTCCCTTGGCTTACAGGAAAGCAAAGAGTCATGATTCCGGTTTTATTATGATGTGTAGTTTGGGCAACGGTTATCGTTTGACAGGAAAACCGGAATATAAGGAAGGATTGCTGCATGCCGCAGATTCTTTGGCTATGCTTTATAATCCTGTTGTGGGTACTATTTTATCCTGGCCTGGAATGGTGAAAAAGGAAAACTGGCCGCACAATACTATTATTGATAATATGATGAATTTGGAACTTTTGTTTTGGGCTGCGCGGAATGGAGGGGGGCGGTATTTGTATGACATTGCTTGTAAACATGCGGAAACGACTATGAAACATCAATTCCGCAAAGATTATTCATGTTATCATGTAGCGGTGTATGATACACTGGATGGTCATTTTATGAAAGGAGTTACCCATCAAGGATTGAGTGACGATTCTATGTGGGCCCGTGGCCAGGCATGGGCTATTTATGGATATACCATGGTATATCGTGAAACACATGATGTACGTTTTTTGGATTTTGCCCGGAAGGTATCGGATGTCTATTTGTCCCGTCTTCCCGAAGACATGATTCCTTATTGGGATTTTAATGCTCCAGAATTATCCTCAGGTGAACCGAAAGATGCTTCGGCTGCTGCTATAACGGCCTCTGCCTTATTGGAACTTTCTACCTATATAAATGATAGTGATTCTGCATCTTTCTATCGGAATAAGGCTGTGGAAATGCTTCAGATACTATCTTCTCCGGCATATCAGGCTCGCAATAAAAAAGATGCTTTTTTATTGCATTCGGTTGGGCACATGAACAAGGGATGGGAAATTGATGCTTCTATTAGTTATGCAGATTACTATTATTTGGAAGCATTGGTACGATTGAAGCGTTTGAAAGAGAAACAATCTGTTTTGGCTAATTTATAAAACCATTGTTAATCCTCCATATTATGAATACACAATCTGTTAATACCAGTCTTTATCAAAAAGGGGATATATCCTTGGAGAGAATTTATGGAAAATATAGGAATAGTTTTATTAAATATGCCGGAAAAGTGCTATCTGATGAATTTTATGCGGAAGATGTAGTGCAGGATGTATTTACAGGATTGTTTCAGCAGACAACTTATTTTGTGTCTGAAATGGCTGCATTAAAATGTATTTATATTGCTATCTATAATCGTAGTATTGATATGTTGCGTCATAAACAGATTGTACTGCATTATGAAACTGCACATAGTGATAAAAAAAGGGAAGAAGTCAGCATTGGTGAATATAATGAGTTGCTTACTAAAGAATTTTTTATAATTGTTGAAAATGGAATAGACACTTTACCACCTAAATGTAAACAGATATTTATAATGAAAAGTAGAAAATCACTTTCGAATTCAGAAATAAGTAATCTTTTAGGTCTGTCTCTTCGTACGGTTGAAAACCAGGTTTATATTGCTCGTAATGTATTACGAAAATATATTGACTTTTATTTATGCTCTTAAATTGATGATAATATGAAAAGACTATTTTTAGGAATTTTAGCAATGTGTTTGGTTATTGGTGTGAAGGCGCAAGAAGTGTTCTCACCTGATGGTAAAATTAATGTGCGATTCTTCTTGTCGGAAAAAGTATCACCAGGAAATCAGAGAATGTATCCCGAGGGAACTCCTTATTATGAAGTCTTATATGATAAACATTCGTTTTTACTTCCATCACGCATGGGGTTCGATTTACTTGGAATGGCTGAAATGAAACATTATTTTAAAGTCTCTGATATTGAATATACCGAACATAATTCTGTTTGGAAACCCTGCTATGGTGAGAAGCAAGAATATCCCGATAAGTATAGGGAGATGAGGATTATGTTGGAAGAAACATTGTATCCATATAGGAAATTGTATGTCATCTTTCGCACTTATAATGAGGGAATAGCTTTTAGATATGAGATACCTTATCAGAATGGTTTTGAAAAAGTGGTAATTGACAAGGAACTTACCGAATTTGCTTTTCCCAAAAACACTTCGGTATGGGAGTCTCATGGGCATGAAGGCAAATATTATAAAGTATATCCTTTTGAAGTAAAAACGGATTGTGAACTTCCATTGACATGTCAAACTCCGCAGGGAGTTTATGGTGCTATAATGGAAGCTGGGAATAACCATTATCCACGTGCTTACTTGGAGGCTCCTTATAGGAGGGAGAATATTTTACGCATCTCTTTACGGGGTGAAGCTAAGGGAGAAAGAGGAATGGTCACAGCGTGGCGTGTTATAAGTTTGGCTGATGAGCCGGGTAAACTAATGGAACAGAATTATTTGTTGTATAATTTGAATGAATCTTGCAAATTGGCGGATACTTCTTGGATAAAGCCGGGAACAGCTATGAGGGAAACGACAATTTCAACCCCGGAGTGTTTGAAGATGATTGATTATTGTGCTTCAATGGGGATATCATATATGATTTTGGATTGGGGATGGTACGGCTTGGCAAATAGTCATAAGTCCGATCCTTCCATTGTTAATGTGACCAACCCTGCAACCGGACAGCCAATACCTGGACATCCGGGATTGGATTTGCTAAAAGTTGTTAACTATGGAAAAGAAAAAGGAGTTGGTTTGTTCTTATATGTCAATCGCCAGGGTTTGGAACGTTATGCGGATAAAATATTTCCTCTATATCAAAAATGGGGAATAAAAGGGATAAAACCTGGTTTTGTGAATGTTGGAAATCAGGAATGGCAAGAATGGATAGAAAGTATAGTGGCTAAAGCTGCAAAATATAATCTGCTGGTAGATATTCACGATGCTTACCGTCCGAATGGTTTTAGTCGTACTTATCCTAATTTGCTGACACAAGAAGGAATACATGGCAATGAACAAGTTCCTAATGCAGACCATAATACAATGCTGCCGTTTACTCGTTTTACCATTGGCGCCGGAGATTATACGCCTGGATATACTCGTAAGGATTTACAAACAACCTTTGCCCATCGTTTAGCTTTACCTGTCATTTATTATAGTCCGGCTCAATTTCTGTTCTGGAATGAAAAACTTACCGATGAACATAAACGACCAGAATTGGACTTTTGGAAGAATATTCCCACGGTGTGGCAAGATACAAAGTTCTTGCTTGGGGAAATAGGAGAGTATGCTGTTGTCGCACGCCGTTCGGGAACAACTTGGTATGTGGGAGGAATAACCAATACCAGCGCACGCTGTTTGCAATTAGATTGTTCGTTTCTTTCTTCTGATAAAAAGTATATAGCGACAATTTACACTGATGATGTTGAAGTTCCTGGAAAAATAAAAATTACGAGTCGAAAAATCACCTTAAAAACAAAACTTAGTTTTATGTTACAACGTTCAGGAGGTTTTTCTTTGAAAATAATGGAGTTATAAATTATAATACTTATGAAAAAATACATCTTATTCTATTTGTTGTTTTGCCTGTCAGTGGGAGGTTGGGCAAAAGACTTTGTCCATCCCGGCATTTTGCATTCGTCGGAAGCTTTGAGGCGTATTGCTGGTTTGGTGAAAAATGATGTTAATCCTTCGATGGGTTCTTTTAATAAATTGAAGGCTGAACCGGAGGCTTCTTATCATTATTGTATCCAGGGGCCTTTCCGCTTTATCAGTAGGAGTGGTGAATACGGATATACTAAATCTCCTTGTGAGGATGACTTTAACGCAGCTTATTATAATGCTATTATGTGGAATATTACGAAAGATAGGCGGCACGCTGATAAAGCAATGGAAATTATCCGGAATTATGCAGCAACATTAGAAAAAATATTTCCAATGGATGCACCTCTTTGTGCTGGTCTGCAAGGATTCATATTAGTGAATGCTGCAGAGATAATGCGTTATACTTATGTGGAAGAGCATAATGAGAATGGTTGGACATATAAGGATACTGAACAGACAGAAGCCATGTTCAGGAATGTATTTCTTCCTATATTGTCAGAGTTCTATAAAACGAAACCTTACACCAATGGTAATTGGGGAATAGCTGTAACGAAAGCTCAGATAGGTATTTCCGTATTTTTAAATGATACAAAACTTTATGATGATGCTCTTGATTTCTTTTATCATGGAAAAGATAATGGTACTTTACCTAATTATGTGGCAGAAACAGGGCAGATACAAGAAAGTGGTCGGGATCAAGCACATTGTATGCTTGGGATAGGTTGTCTGGCTGAAATAGCAGAAGTGGCTTGGAACCAAGGGGATGATTTATATGGAGCTTTAGATAATCGAATTATGAAGGGGTGTGAATATTTATCAAAGTCTAATTTAGGATATGATGTGCCTTTCCATGTGTGGAAAGATTTGACAGGAAAATATTCTAATTGGCAGTCTTTGGGGCAGGCTGGTATGGGAGAGTTCAGGGCTGTATTTGAATTGCCCTATAATCATTATGTGGAACGGAAAAAGAAGGAGATGCCATATACTAAAATGGTGTTGAATCGTATCCGTCCTGAAGGAGCCGGATTTACCTGTGATAATCCCGGATTCGGAACTTTATTGTTTTATTTGGGAAAGGATGGGGAACAAGAACGAAAAGGTCGGATAAATGAAAACTTGAAAAAGAATTTATTCGGATGGCAGTTTGCAGCAGCTTCATTAAAATTAAAAGATGATAAGATGATGTTGATGTCTTCAGGTATATCCTGTAAAAAAAAGGGGATCATGTATGATGCTGGATCTTATCCCTATATTGCAATAAAAATATCTCATTTACCTAAAAATCATAATAAAAACTGGTTTGCTTTGAGCTATAACGTGATGAGTGCTCCTGAGTTTTGGGTGTTTGGAGAGTCGGACGCTCAAATAATGGATGGGAATATATATGTGTTTAGTATTCACGGAGCAAAATCTAATAATGGAACGGAATTCTCAAAAGGCCTTACTAACGTAACTTTATTAATAGATTTTGGTGAAACCGGAGGTGAAGGAGTAGATGTGGAATGGATTCGTTCGGTGGCGGATTTGGAGTTTTAATGCTGATAAGGTATAAAAAATGAGTTCTTGATTTGAGTGAAGAGGGGAGACTTTTCGTTTAAGAAACAAGAGCGGTATAATGTTATTAACTTTAATTTTTGGTATTATGAACAACAGAGACAAAATTTTGATGTTTCTATCGTTGATCTGCTTGCCATTTGGTGAATTGGCTGCAGAGCAAATTGGAAACATAGAGGTATTTCCAATAAATCAGGAGATACAGCAAAATGTAAAGATCACAGGTCGTGTGACTGATGCTGGTGGAGAAGCGATTATAGGAGCTTCTATTGTGGAAAAAGGGACTACTAATGGCACTATTACGGATTTTGATGGAAATTTTGTATTAAATGTGAAGGACGATGCGAAATTGGTAGTTTCTTATATAGGGTATGTTACTCAAGAAGTAACTGCTGCACTTAAAACTCCATTGAATATTATATTGAAAGAAGACACGAAGACATTGGATGAAGTTGTGGTAGTTGGCTATGGATCTCAGAAAAAAATAACTTTAACAGGTGCTATATCTTCTGTTCAAGCTGATGATATTGTTAATACGAAAAATGAGAATGTGGCTAATATGTTATCTGGTAAAGTTGCTGGATTTCGGGTTGTTCAGAGAACAAGTGAGCCTGGAAAATTAGATGCATCATTTGATATACGTGGTTTAGGAACTCCTTTAATTGTAATAGATGGTGTGCCTGGTGATGCAAGTGATTTAGCTCGTTTGAATGCTAATGAAATAGAAAATTTAACAGTCCTGAAAGATGCTTCAGCTGCAGTATATGGAGTACGTGCTGCTAATGGGGTAGTATTAGTGACTACCAAAAAAGGGAATAGTGGAAAAGCTAAATTTTCTTATGATGGTTCATTTAGTATTCAGACTCCAACTAACGAGCCGGATTTACTTGATGCTGCAGGTTTTATGACTCTTTATAATGAGTCAGTTCGAAATTCAGCTTTAGGGGTTGGAGCAAATAATACTTATTCGACAGAAGATATAGCTGCATATTTAGATGGAACAAAACAAAGTTATGATTGGTATGGTTTAGCTATGAATAAAATAGCTCCGATGCATCAGCACAATCTAAGTGCAAGTGGAGGCACTGAGAAAGTACAGTATTATATAAGTCTTGGTTATTTAGGACAAAAAGGGTTGGCAAGTAGTGGTATTCAAGAATATCAACGGTGGAATTTACGTTCGAATTTACAGGCTGAATTATTGAATGGCTTGAAGTTGAATATGAATATTGCTGGAATGAAAGATGATAGTAAAGGAACTGCTGGGAGTTTGGGGAATATTTATAAATCAATGTGGCGTCAATTGCCTATGAATTCTCCGTATATAAATGGGAACTCTTCTATGCCTTATAATGGTTTTGATAGTGTGCATCCTATGGTGGAAACGGATGAAGATTTACGTGGGTATAGTAAAAATATTAATGGAAAAATTAATGCTACTGCTAGCCTTACGTACGATTTTTCTTTGATTAGGGGGATGTCTATAAAGGCCTTATACAGCTATGAACATCGTTTTGTGGAAAATAGATTGTTTGATAAGCAATTTATTTTGTATAATGGAGATGGAACGACTGTACAATCTTCAAATCCTACCAAATTGACACGTAAGTATACTCCCATGAATAATTCTTTAAGTCAGTTTTCTTTGAACTATGAAAAAGCGTTCGGAGATCATTCTGTTAAAGCTTTGTTACTATATGAAGAATCAAAGAGAGAATCAGATAATTTTTGGGTAGCCCGTGAGTTTGAATTAGATGTTTTAGATGAACTTTTTGCAGGCTCATCTGCTAACATAACAGGTAATAGTGATACAGGGAGTGTTTATGTCAATGTAAATCGAGGTTTGGTTGGTCGTGCTAATTATTCATATAAAGATAAATATTTAGCTGAATTTAGTTTTCGATATGACGGATCGTCTAAATTTATGAAAGGGCATCAGTGGGGCTTTTTCCCAGCAGGTTCAATAGGTTGGCGTATTTCTGAAGAGAACTTTTTGAAAGAATCTTCTATAAGTAATATTATTAATAATTTAAAAATTCGTGCTTCACTTGGAAAAATGGGAGATGACTCTTCATCATCCTATCAATGGCTTCAAGGTTATAATTATCCTGGTACAACAAATACTGTATGGGATCGGAATTATGTTACAGGTTCTTCTACTATTGGTATTGCTAATCCTAATATCACGTGGTATACCTCTGTAATGTTGGACTTAGGTTTGGACGTTAATTTATGGAATGATAAATTAGGAATTTCATTTGATTGGTATCGTCGTGATCGTGATGGGTTGTTGTCAACAAAAGTGGGTACAGTTCCTGGGGTATTTGGTGCTAATTTTGCACAAGAAAATTTGAATTCTGATATGACTACAGGTTTTGAACTTGTATTGTCTCATCGTGATCAAATAGCAAATTTTCATTATGATTTTAGTGCAAATGTAGGATTTGCACGTACTCAATTAAAATATGTAGAAAGAGCTGCTGCAACTGATTCCCGTGATAATTGGTTGAATAATACAAATGATCGTTGGCGTGATTTATTGTGGGGATACGATTATGAGGGACATTTTAATTCATATGAAGAAGCATGGAAATGGGCAAGTTATGCAGGAACAATGCCTTCAAACTCGGGAAATCAGTATATTCTTCCTGGAGATATAAAAATAGGTGATTGGAATGAAGATGGAGTAATTGATGAAAATGATTTACATGTCATAGGATTAATGGAAGGTCAAAGTAATAACTTTCTAAATAATACGCATAAACCATTATGGAATTTTGGTTTTACAGGTAATATGTCTTATAAAGGATTTGATTTTAATTTTTTATTTCAAGGAACTGCTGGGGTTTGGTTTTTGAATCCTGAAAAGTTTGAGACAGCTTTACCGTGGAGTGGTCAATCAAATGGTTTGCAAAGGTTTTTTGACCGTTGGCATACAGTGGATGATACCGCTAATCCTTTTGATCCAAATACAGAGTGGATTTCTGGGGAATGGTTTTCTACACGTAGTTCAAACACAATAAATTATAATTATAATACACTTCAGAATATTTCGAAAGTATGGTATCTTCGTTTGAAAAGTGTAGAATTGGGTTATACCTTTCCTCAAAGTTGGTTTGCAGGAACTTCGGTACAAAAGTTGCGTATTTATATGAATGGATTTAATTTATTAACTTTCACAAATGCACGTGATATAGATCCGGAGCGACCTACGTCAGGGCATGGATATGTTTATCCATTGATGAAAACGTTTACCTTTGGACTTAATTTAACATTCTAAAATTGTATATTATGAAAAGAAATATAATATTGTCATTGTTCGTAGGAGGACTATTATTTAGTTCATGTATGGATTTGGATGTAGAACCTCGTAATATTATTACAGAACCGGCCGTTTTTTCTTCAGTATCAGGTGTGGAAAGTTATTTAATAACTTGTTATAATCATAATTATGTGGAGGATTTTACACATGATGGTGTACGGTATGGTTGGTGTACTTTGGCGTTAACCTCATCTTATTGTGGTGAAACTGTGGAAGAGGAATGGTGGAGTGATAATAAATATTCAAATTTGGGATCCGGGGATTTTAGTTTTTGGAATTATAACTATATTCGGGAGGTGAATTATTTTATTGAAACCATTGATCTGTATCAAAATAATTTTTCATCTGATTTGATAAATCAATGGAAAGGAGAGGCTTTATTCTTACGTGCTAATCATTATTTTAATATGGCTAAACGATATGGGGGACTTCCTTTGATTGATCATGTGATTTCCTTGGATGTACCTATTGACGAAATGCAAATTCCTCGCAGTTCTGAATATGAAACATATAAATTTATATGTAAAAATTATGAAGAAGCGGCAAAATTATTAAAAGTAAATACAGGATATACGAAAGCACGTGCTAGCAAAGGTGCTGCTTATGGAATGTTATCACGTGCAGCACTTTATGCAGGAACAATTTCTAAGTATAACAAGAAATATACACCTTATGATTCTGGAACTCAGTTACAAGGCATAGATGAAAAGTATGCAAATGAATTTTTTGAAATAGCATATAATGCGGCTTGTGAAGTGGAAAAGTTGCATTATTCATTGGAGAGTAATTATTATGAAATGTTTGGCACAACAAAAGGTTATGATAATAATGAATATATAATGTTGAAAGAATGGAAACATGTTTCTAGCGAAGATTGTAATTCCTTTGTTACTAATTCTGCTCCTCGTTCAACAGAACTATTTACGGGGTATGATATACCTGGATTTAATTGTCCAACTTTTGATTTAGTACAATTGTATGAAGATAAAAATGGAGGTCCTAATAGTCGTGGATTTTATAGTAGAATGTATAAGAATGGGATGAATGATAATGAAGGATATATTGAATATAGTGATCCTGCTGATTTATTTGTTAATAAAGATCCTCGTTTAGCTCAAACTGTAATTTTGCCTTTTTCCAAATATTATGGTGCTGATATAATAATTCGTAAAGGGCTTCGAATGAGTAATGGTGATTTTTTAGATAAGACGGATGAAGTAACTTTGCAAAAGGCAATTGTTGATGGGTATAAAGTTAATACTTTTCCAGGATATGATGAGCAGTTTACTGTTTCCATGGTTTATGATCCTATAACTAATACTAAAGGTAAAAACTTTGAGAGGAATGGAGCAGCTGTCGCAAGTTATGATGGTATACATGCTTATGCAACACCATCTGGATTTTATACTCGGAAGTTTCATGATGAAAATGTTCCTATAGTAACATTGACACAACGTAATAATGAGACCCCATTCCCTATTATTCGATATGCTGAGGTATTATTGAATAAGGCTGAAGCAGCGGTGGAAATGGGAGGCTCCTACAACACAAATGGATTAGAAGCTTTGAACAAAGTGCGTGAACGTGCTGGAATAAGAAAATTGGCAGGCACGGAATTTACAGTGGAAAATGTGCGTGTAGAAAGACAGATTGAATTAGCGATTGAGCAACATACATATTGGGATAAAAAAAGGTGGCGTGTAATGCATGATGAATGGATTGATCGCAAAATGAAAGCATTACATCCATATTTAGATTATACTAAGAACGTGTATGTCTTTAAGGAAGGTACAGCTAGAGCTAATCAGTTTAACGGAACTTATGACATTAAATGGTATTATAGTCAGATCCCTATTTCGGAAATTAATAAAAATCCTAAATTGGTTCAAAATTATGGCTATTAAACGGAATAAAATGTTAAATATTAAACTTACGATTATGAAAAATATGTTACTTTTTTTATTATTTGCTTTGATTCTTTCCTCTTGTTCTGAATTAGATAATTATGCTGAACCTGATTCCAAGTTAACAGGTGAAGTTATTGATATAATGACAGGTGAACCATTATGTACAGAACAGCCACAAGGATTTCGCATTCGCTATAGAGAAATCTCAGATAAATATCCTGATGCTCAGAATTATTATTTTTGGGGTAAAGCAGATGGAACTTTTAATAATTCAAAAATGTTTGCGGCAACTTATGAAGTAACTCCTGTAGAAGGCCCTTTTATTACTCCAAAGTCTGAAATAATTACCGTAAAAGGAACTGCTACTGTTCGTTTTGAAGTTATTCCTTACTTGGTGATAAGTGCTGATAAGGTTGAGTATAGTACTGAAACAAAAGTATTACATGTGAAATTTAAAGTGTCAAGACCTCAGGGCAGTAATGCTAATCCAACTTTTGCTTTTGTTGCATTAACTTGGAATCCTAATGTGAGTTATAATACTGTTGGAACTACAGGAAGTGGTTTGTTATCAAAAAAAAATATAACAAGTGCTGAATTAGATGATATTCTTTCTTTTGACATTGATATATCTTCATTGACTCCTAATCATACATGGTATGTAAGGATGGGATGTGGGTCTGATAAGAATTCAAGTCGTTTTAATTATTCGAATGTACATATGTTTGAATATTGATACGTTTTTTGAATGATAATGTTATGTCGAAAGCAATTATTGGGTGGATTTAGTTCGTTTGGACACAGGTTATTTTATGCATTTAGTGGATACTTGTGCCTTTATAATTGACGATTTGATTGTTGCTTTTATGATGTTTTACGGGTGAAGATTCTTTCACAATATTTGTTTTATGATGTGGCATTTTTATTATAACTATCGTAGGTTGAGTAAGCGAATCCTTTGATTCGTATTATATGTAGTTTAACTAATTAAGATTAGAGTATGAATAAAGGATTCGTTTTTATTTTTATGTTAGTTGTAGGCTTGATTGTGACTTCTTGCTTGCGGCAAAGTAAACAGGATGTAATTTATGATTTTGCCCCTTTGGATTCCGTAATCAATACTTGGATGGACAAAGGATATTATCCGGGTGGGGCAATATGTGTGATAAAGAATGATTCAGTGCTGTTTGAAAAAGCGTATGGCTCTTTCACCAGAGACACGAAAGTGTATGTCGCTTCTGCCGGCAAGTGGGTAGCAGCTGCCGTAATTGGTGCGGTTGTGGACCGGACGGATTTGAGCTGGGATGATCCTGTAGCGAAATGGTTACCGCAGTTCAAAGGCGATGCGAAAGGCGATATCCTTTTGCGTCAACTGCTCTCTCATACTTCCGGTGTACGTCCTTACCTGCCTGTTCCCCGGGTGGACAATTATAACCATCTGGATTCGGCTGTCACAGAAATATTGCCTTTGGATACTGTTTTCACACCGGGAACCCGGTTTGAGTATGGAGGACTGGCCATGCAGATAGCCGGACGTATGGCCGAAGTAGCTATGGGAAAGGAGTTTGAACCCTTGTTTCAGGAATTAATCGCTGTTCCATTAGGGATGACTCATTCTCATTTTACTCCGGTTAATACTGACGGAGGACATGCTCCTATGTTGGGAGGTGGATTGTGTACTACATTGAATGACTATGTCCGTTTCTTGAAAATGATTTATCATAATGGACGTTTTGAGAACAGGGAGATACTGAAACCGGAAACAGTTCAAACTATGCAGGAGGATCAGGTGCGGAATGCTGTTCTTGCTCCCGGTGAGTATGTTGAGAAGGCATTAGGTCGGTATCACACAGGTATCTACGGATTAGGTGAATGGCGTGAACTGGTTGATGAGGTTACAGGAGAAGCTTATCAAATTAGTTCTCCCGGATGGGCCGGTGCTTACCCGTGGATAAACAAACGTGATAGTGTATATGGTTTCTTTATAGCCCACGTACAGGGAAGAGCTAATAAAAGTGATGGCTTTTCTTCTTTTTATGGTAGTCCTGTTCTATCTAAAACTGTAACCGAAATAGTAAAGCAATCCATAAGATAATCAGAATGCGGAGTTTTTGTATTTTTGTCTATCTTTTCATTGAGTGTGTTATTGTTTATTTGTACTACTTCAAATCTAAAAATATTATGAAGATATTATGTATACTAGGATTATGGATGGTCTTTTCTTTATCCATCCTTCAAGCAAAAGAGATAAAGATGTCCTCACCGGATGGAAAGTATCAGTTTACTTTAAGTGATGAGGGTGGAAACTTGCATTATTCTTTGAATTGGAATGCTAAAGAAACGATAAAACCATCTTTGTTAGGTATTAAGGCTAATGCTGTATGGCGTGATCATTTGTCATTAGGTGATATGACAACTGCCGAACAGGATACTGTCTGGCATCCTGTGTATGGAGAACGCAGTACCATAAAAGATCAGTATAAAGCTTGGTCGGTAGTCATTAATCGTCAGAATTCTCGTGATAAGTTGGTCTTGGATGTACGAGCGTACAATGAAGGGGTTGCATTCCGTTATCGGTTTCCCGGCGGACAATATTTGAAGATCACAGATGAATTTACTGAATATACTTTACCGGAAGGAGCAAAGGCTTACTTCACATCCAGGGCTCAGACTCCTTATGAATATCTCCCATTGGAAGGATGGCCCGGTGAATCAGACCGCCCGTTGCTTTTGACATTGCCTGAAGGTCCTTACGTATGTCTGGCTGAAGCGCAGGTGGTGGACTATGTGCGTACTAAATTTAAATTATCGACGGAAAAAAAGAATACGATTCAATCTGCTATGTATGGTCCCGTAGAGGACATTGCTCCTTACCATACTCCTTGGAGGGTGATTATGTGTGCTGATAAACCGGGACAAATATTGGAACATAATGATCTGATTCTGAATTTGAATCCCTCTTGTAAAATAAAGGATACTTCATGGATAAAACCCGGAAAAGTGATGCGTGAAGTGACATTAACTACAGAAGGAGGAAAAGCTTTGGTGGATTTTGCCGTGAAACGCAATCTGCAATATATTCATTTTGATGCGGGATGGTATGGATTTGAATATGACAAGGCTTCTGATGCTACTACAGTGACATTAGACCCTCGTAGAAATCCGGATATAAATGCTTTGAACCTGAAAGAGGTGGTAGCTTACGCTAAAGAACGGGGTATAGGAGTTATTCTATATGTCAATCAACGTGCATTACAACAGCAGTTGGATGAGATTCTTCCGTTGTATAAGTCTTGGGGAATAGCTGGTATTAAATTCGGTTTCGTACAGGTGGGATCACAAGTATGGACTAAATGGATGCATGAAGCGGTCAAGAAATGTGCTGATTATGGCTTGATGGTTGATATACATGATGAGTACCGTCCTACAGGGTTCAGTCGTACCTATCCTAATCTGATGACTCAGGAAGGTATCCGCGGTAATGAGGAATTTCCTGATGCAACACATAATGTAACTCTTCCCTTTACCCGGTTTATAGCTGGGGCGGCAGATTATACCATTTGTTACTATCGTCAGGATTTCGGTCGCTTGAATGCAGACAAGGATGGTTATGGTGTTCCTCGTTCTAAATCTATCCAGACCACTCCTGCGCATCAGTTGGCTTTGGCGGCAGTTTATTATAGTCCGTTGCAATATATGTATTGGTATGATAAGCCATCGGATGCCCAAGACGAACCCGAGTTAAAATTCTTTGATGATGTATATACTACATGGGATGATACAAAAGTGTTGCAAGGGGAGGTCGGTGAATTTATTACTATAGTCCGTCGTAAAGGAGAGGAATGGTTTATCGGTTCGATAACAAACAATGAGGCGCGTGCTTTATCTGTAAGCTTGGATTTTTTGCCCGAGGGAAAGAACTACATAGCGGAAATTTACACGGATGGGGATACATCAGTGAAAACACGTACTAAAGTCAGGGTTTCTACTTATCGTGTGAGCAACAAGACGAGATTAAACTTTTGTTTGAAAGCATCCGGAGGTTCTGCTGTTCGTTTAGTTCCTGACGATGGAAATATAAAATCTGTCAAAAACTATAAGCAGCAGCGGTTATGAGAAAGTTGAAAATATCAGTCCTGTTGAAAGTGGGTTTCTATTGTCTGTTTTTGAGTATAGGACTTGAGATGCAAGCCCGGAAATTTGTGCATCCGGGAATATTACATACAACAAAAAGTATTGAGCGGATGCGTGCTCAAATAGCTGATAAGGAATATCCTGCTTATGGCTCTTTTGAATTATTGAAAAGTCATCATTGTTCCCAAGCGGATTATCAGCCTTTCGGACCTTTTGAAGTCATTTCAAGAGATGGTGAGTTTCGTCATACAAAATCGAAAATGGAGCAGGACTTTAGTGCAGTTTATCAGAATGCATTGATGTGGGTTTTGACTGGAGAGAAAGCTCATGCCGAGAAATCACTGGAGTTGTTATTAGGTTATGCCGGAACACTTAAAAGAATTCCGGAAACGAATGATGCCCCTTTGTTGGTGGGGTTGGAAGGATTAAAGATTATTTATGCTACTGAAATGCTGCGTCATACTTATAAAAAGATGACAGTTGTCCAGTTTAATGAGATCAGTAGAATGATAAGGAACGTATTCTTGCCTGTAATGGAGAATTTTTATCATCGTAAGCCTTATACAAACGGGAATTGGGGGCCTATTGTGACCAAAGCTTATATGGCAGCCGCTATTTTATGGGATAATGAGGAAATGTATGATAAAGCGATTGATTTTTATCTTCATGCCAATGACAACGGGACAATAGCTCATTATATCAGTGGGAATACCGGTCAGATACAGGAGAGTGGACGTGATCAGGGGCATAGCATGTTGGGGATAGGTGCTCTGGCAACTGTTTGCGAAATAGCTTGGCAACAAGGAGATGATTTATATTCGGCTCTTGATAACCGGCTGATGAAAGGGTTTGAGTATGTCGCAAAATATAATTTGGGGTATAATGTTCCCTTTGCTGTATGGAAGGATGTCACAGGAAAATATAGCAACTGGACTGAGATTTCTGATAAAGGAAGGGGCAGATATATGCCGGTTTTTGAAATGGTCTACAATCATTTTGTTATACGGAAAGGGATGCAAATGCCTTATACGGAAAAGGTTCTTCAGCAGATTCGTCCTGAAGGCTATGATCGTGATCAGCCTGCTTTTGGTTCTTTGTTGTTTAATGAAGCGAGGACTAAAAAGAATTATGTTGATCTGGTGAATCCTTTTGTTGACAGTCACCGTTCCCGATGGTTTTTCTTCAGTTCGGCATGTCGTCCGTTTGGTATGGTCAGCCTTAGCCCTGATACGGATACCGAGCACTCTTGGGGATCGGGGTATCTGTATGACTCAAAACAAATACGCTGTTTTAGTCATGTTCATAATTGGCAGATGTCCGGTGTGGCGGTGATGCCTACCGTTGGAGAATTTAAAGGGCATTTGGGTATGAATGCTTATCAATCGGCTTTTACCCATGATGGAGAAATAGCTAAACCGGGATATCATAAAGTGAAACTGACAGATTATGACATAACAGCAGAGTTGACTTCTACTATGCGTGTAGGCTTTCATTGTTATACTTTTCCGAAAAGTGATGCCAGTTATATTTTGTTTGATACGGGGGCGTTTCTGGCACATGGATCTACAGCTTATTCGGAGGTTTGGAAAGTAAGTGATAAGGAAATAGCCGGATGGGAGATGATGGAACGTACGGGACGTCGTCCTAAAGATACTCCTGTCTATTTTTATGCACAATTGAGCAAGTCAATGGATAAGGTTGTATCTTGGCGCGAAGGCCGGATAGAATCTAATAGCCATCCGGAAAGAATATCAGGTAAAAATGCGGGTATGGCAGTCCGGTTTAAAACAGAAAAAGACGAAAAGGTGATGCTGAAAGTAGCGATTTCATATGTCAGTGTAGAACAGGCACGTAAGAATATGTTGGCGGAATTGTCAGGCTGGGATTTTGAGCAAGTAAAGCAGTCTTCTTTTTCTGAATGGAATGATTGGCTTGGAAAAATAGAAGTGGAAGGAGGCAGTAGAGAACAGCAGATAAAACTCTATACAGATTTATGGCATGCCTTGTTGGGACGCCATGTAGTCAGTGACGCTGACGGGCATTATATGGATATGACTGCTGATTTTCCGCGCATACGGCAAATACCTTTAGGAGATGAGGGAAAGCCTTTGTATAATCATCATAATTTTGATGCATGGTGGGGAAGTCATTGGTCACTGGATATTCTTTGGTCTATGGCATATCCTGAAGTCATGGATGATTTCTGTAATACAATGATAGATATGTATCGAAATGGCGGTCTGATTCCCCGGGGGCCATCAGGAGGAAATTATACGTATGTGATGATTGGTGATCCGGCTGCTTCTTTCTTTGCTTCGGCTTATAATAAAGGAATCCGCAACTACAATGCAGAACTGGCCTATGAAGGTTTGCGGAAGAATGCTTTTGTGGGAGGTATTCGCGACCATGCCGGTTATGAACATGGCAAGACTGCTCATTCCGGCGGTATGAAATATTATGAGGAACGGGGATATGTGCCTGACGGACGGAAAGATGTTGAAGGGATGCATACTACCGGAGCTTCCATGACATTGGAATATGCCTATCAGGATTGGTGCTTGGCACAGATGGCGAAAACAATGGGGAAATTACAGGATTATGAGTTTTTTATGAAGCGATCAAAGAATTATCGTAATCTTTGGAATCCGGAAAGTGGCTATATGCAACCTCGTGGAGAGGATGGCAACTGGTTACCTTGTTTTGATCCGTTGGAATTGACAGAAAAAGGAGGATTTTGCGAGAGTAATTCTGCTATTTATTCACATTATGTTCCACATGATATGGCAGGACTGATAGAACTTTATGGAGGTGCCGGCCAGTATATCAAGAGATTGAATGCCAATTTCGAAAAGAGTGAGCCGTATGGATTTTTCCGTTCTAATAAAACAAAGGAAGGCAATTGGACAGATTATGGTAATCAGCCGGGGACCGGAATGGCTCATTTGTTTAGTTATGCAGGAGCACCTTGGCTAACTCAGAAGTGGGTGCGTAAAGTAAAGGCTGCTTATAGCGATGTGACTCCCTATGGGGGCTATCGGGATGATGAGGATCAGGGACAGATGGGGGCTTTAGGTGTTCTGATGGCAATCGGACTGTTTGAGGTGGATGGTGGTTGTGCGGAAAAGCCTTTTTATGAGATTACTTCTCCGCTTTTTGATAAGGTTACTATTCATTTGGACAATCGTTATTATTCCGGAAAGACTTTCCAAATCATAACGAAAGGAAATTCAACAGATAATATGTACATTCAAAATGCTTCCCTTAATGGGAAAAAGTGGAATAAATGTTGGTTTTATCATGAAGACTTTATTAAGGGGGGGACTTTGGAGTTGAAATTAGGGGCAAAGCCTAACAAAAAATGGGGTGTAGAAGAACTTCCTCCTTCATTTATATCTTCAAAATAGAGATTAAAAGATTGTTGTTCAAAACGTCGGTAAAGGATCTGTGAACATAAACTAGATGTGAACAGATTCTTTACCGATGTTTCAATGAAATAATTTATAGAGGTCTGAATATTCCTGTCATTCCATATTGAGTTAAAATGGTGGGAGGTTTAGGGCGTTATTTCGAACTGGCCATGTAATCTGATGTCCGTAGAAGAAGCCCCGAGCATTACTTTAAAACTACCCGGTTCCACACGGAAATTCATATTTTTGTCCCATAATCCTAAATCTTGTGGACGCAATCTGAAATGAACAGTTTGTTCTTCTCCGGCTTCCAGACTGATACGTTCAAAGCCGCGTAATACTTTGGTATAAGTGGTGACGCTACTGATTTCATCCCGTAAATAAAGTTGTACTACTTCATCTCCTTTTGTTTTTCCTGTATTTTTGATTTTACAACTTATATGGATATCTCCCTGTACTCCTTGGTGCGATGGTGATATATGCAAATCACTATAAGTAAAAGTGGTATAACTTAAGCCATGCCCGAAAGGATATAACGCTCCGTAAACGGAAGTGGAGGAACTTTCGTCTGATCCTGGTTTAAAGGGAAAGGCAAAAGGAATTTGCCCTACTGATTTAGGAAAAGTAACTGCCAGTCTTCCCCCCGGATTATAATCGCCGAACAAAGCTTCGGCCACAGCTTGTCCGCAAAATTCTCCGGGAAACCAAGCATGTAAAATGGCAGGTACATGAGCTGCTGCGTAGTTTATAGAAGAAGCGCGTCCGTCGAGCATCACTAGAATGACCGGTTTTCCGGTTGCACAAACGGCTTTTAAAAGTTCTTCCTGTCGTCCGGGAAGGTTAAGGCTGGTTCGTGAACGATCTTCCCTGACGGTCTGTTCATTCCCTCCTAATACCATGACTGTCACCTCGGCTTGTTTGGCTGCATGAATGGCTTCTTCCATTAATCGGACTTCTTCCGCAGTTTTCGGGAAATCAAGGATTTCACTTTCCGGGAAATGAGGGTCTATGATGTCACATCCTTTTTTATAGATCACTTCTGCATGAGGCAACAGTTCTTTTATACCCTGATAAACGGTTTTAATAGGAGCATTGGCCGGACCGTATCTGCAAATCAATTGAGTCTGTTCGTCGGCATTGGGACCGATAACGGCAATGGAACGGATAGATTTGGATAAAGGAAGCAGGTGCGTTTCATTTTTTAGTAATACCAGTGACTGACGAGCAGCCTCCAATGATACAGCTTGATGTTCCTTGCTATGGACTATTTGTTCTGCCTGTTTACCATTGCCACGATAGGGATTGTCAAATAACCCTAGCCAGAATTTGATACGAAGTATCTCAGCTACCCGTTTGTCGAGAGTTTCCTGAGAGATTTTGCCATCATCAACAGCTTTACGAAGAGGCAAGATAAAATCGGCAGGCGGAGTGAAATGGGTACGGATATTCAGTCCGGCATTGACCGCCTGTGCTATTCCGTCTTCGTATGTATCTGCTACTTGATGCTTGTTGGAGATAAATTCCACAGCTTCACTATCCGATACTACGTATCCTTTAAATCCCCATTCTTGACGTAATATTTCGGTCAGAAAATGGTAGCTTCCCGTAATGGGTTCCCCATCATAGTCATTATAAGAGCTCATTACTCCCAGCGCTCCGGCTTCTTGAAATGCCATCCGGAAAGGTTCTATATATAAGGTACGCATTTCGCGTGGGGCTACGTGTGGGTCGGTTCGTGTCTTTCCGTCACGTCCGCCTACCGGGATACTATAAACTGCAAAATGTTTCGGAGTAGCCACCAGATTATATTTTTGCAGACTGGTAATCATTTGTTTTCCTAATTCTCCTACTAAATAAGGATCTTCTCCGTATGTTTCTACACATCTTCCCCAGCGAGGATCTTGGGCGATATCAAGGATGGGAGAATAGATGTTGGTATATCCTAATGCTACCGCTTCTTTAGCTTCCACTTCTCCGATACGGGCTATTAATTTTTTGTTCCAAGTGGCACCCTGTCCGCACTGGGCGGGGAAGTAGGTTGCCCGGTCATGACATAATCCGCGAATACCTTCATTGGTGAAATCTACCGGGATGCCTAAACGTGTTTCTTCTACGAACCAGCGTTGGATGGTGTGTTTGGTATCCACATGTTTGGCGTATGGAAAAGAATATTCGGACTTGAAAGCGCCTAATCCGTTATGCTCTTCATCTATGTTTCCTATTCCGTTTTTCCATACTTCTGTTTTCCAATTGTCTTGAGGCAACGCATCTTTCAGTACACGTCCTGAACCGTAAAGGGTGGCCATTTGACAGGTTTTTTCTTCTAGTGTCATTTGTGAAAGCAGGTCTTGTACCCTGTCTTCCAGCGGGGCTTTAGGATTTTCATATAGATCCATTTTCCCGTTCTTGTTGAAGTCTATCCATCCTTTGTGGTAAATGCCATCTGGCGCGCTTCCTGACATTTGCACGCAAAATAGGAAAGAAGCTACTGTAAATAAAATGTGTTTATTCATACGATCTGATTTTTTTATGTATGTTTATATATGTGCAAAGATAGAATTTTGCTTATTTTCTTGAAAGATTATTTGAGTGTTTCTTGATTCCGGTTCGTTTTTATAATAAACAATGAAGATAGCTATGAAACATGTATTTTTATTTGGAATATTCGGTTGGTTTTTATCATTTACGCTTGTTGCACAAACAGGAATTTGGCAATGGTCTGTACCTGTTCGTAATTTTAGCACTCATTCCAAAAATCCTGAGTCAAGGGCTTACTTGTGGATTCCCGGACAGTGTGAACAAGTAAAAGCAATCTTGGTTGCCCAACACAATATGGAGGAAATCTCCATCCTTGAAGATGAGGCTTTCCGACAACGTATGGCTGAGCTTGATGTTGCTCAAATATGGGTATGTCCTTCTTTCAATCATGGATTTGATTTTACGGATGGGGCATGGGAAACGTTGGATGGTCTTTTGGCAGATCTTGCTGAAGTATCTGGATATAAAGAGCTGTCTACAGCTCCTTTAATAGCCATAGGACATTCGGCAGCTGCTAGTTGGCCTTATTATCTTGCTGCCTATAAACCGGAACGTACATTGGCATGTATTTCTGTCAGTGGTCAGTGGCCATATCATCGTGATCGCTGGCTATGTCCGGATATTTGGGGAGAACGTAACATCAATAAAATTCCTTGTCTGGAAACCATGGGAGAATATGAATCAGCACATACATGGAGCAATGAAGGTTTGAAAGAACGTAAGGAGCATCCATTGCTGCCTTTAAGCATGTTGGCCTGTCCTGCTGAAGGACACTTTGCCTATACCCCGGAAAAAGCACAATATATAGCTCTTTATATCAAGAAGGCAATGCATTATGGACACGTAGATCCGACCAAGGAGGGATGGTTGATGGAGCGATGGAAAAAAAATGAAAAGCCTTCAAGTATTCCGGCACCGGTAAATCAATTTAAAGGGAATCCTGCACAAGCATTTTGGTTTTTTGATCGTGAGATGATAGAGGCTACTTTGGCGTATCAATCCCGATATTACGATATGAAGCCACAATTGGTAAGTGTGTCTCAAAACGGAAAAACAGTATCCCAACAGAATACTCATTTACAAGTTCACCCGGCTTTTATGCCACAGGACGATGGTATCACATTTCAATTGACCCCTGTTTTTTTGGATACTGTTCCAGGAGAAAGTCCCCGACTTTCCAATTGGACTGATTTGCCTGTTGGGGCATCTATTGGTCATGCTGGAAAAGCTCCGATCCTGCAGATGATTACCGGCCCGGCTGTTTTAGTTGATTCTGTGACATTTCGAATACAGTGGAATCGGGGAACTTTATGGACGGACAAGAAATCGGATATTGTTTTTTCTATAACTCATCCGGGAGACGAAGAATATAAACCGGCTGTTCAGCAAGCTCAGATGACAATTCCGGTTAAAAATACGGAAGGACAGCAGCAACATATTAAGTTTGCAACGTTACCGGACATAAAGCGCGGTACTAAGTACGTTTCTTTATCTGCTATTTCCAGTTGTGGCTTGCCGGTCGATTTTTATGTGGAATCGGGACCGGCTCATGTGGATGGTAATCGATTGGTATTAACTGCTATTCCTCCTAAAACCATCTATCCGGTAAAAGTAACTGTAATAGCATGGCAATACGGAAAAAACTCTGATCCTAAGATAAAGACTGCAGAGCCGGTAAAGCAAACATTTTATATTCGGTAACTTTAAATTTGAATGGAAGAGGCGGATGATAAAATAATTCATTTGGATTGAGTGGAATAGCTTTATGATACGTATTTTTGTGAAAGAGAATGAATAGAATTATGAGAAAGATCGTTTTATGGATATGCTTGCTTGTAACAAGTGTATTATATGCACAGGAAACTTCCTTATCGGTGAAACTGTCACAAGGTCATCCCCGTTATCTGACGGATAGTAATGGCAAAGTTGAAACGCAGAAGTTGATAAAGGAAGAACCGTGGGCACAGGAAGTGTTTGAAAAGTTAAAGCAACGGACTGACCGGTATGCTGACCGAGGGCCTGAATGGCTTACTTCCCGTTTGCAAATGTATTGGAAAACTCATGCAACGGAGGTATATATTAAAGGAGAATATTATGATCATGCAGGAGGAGAGAAGGCGCCGGCTCCTACGGTGATGTATACCGGTGCACGCAGTCATGCAACTAACTATGTACGTCCCAAACTGGAAGATTTGAAGCCTTATCAGGAAGATGCTCGGGGAATGTATCTGGCAAATGGGACGTTGGAAGGCAGACCGTACGAATGGGTGAATATCAGTAAAACCGGAAATATCATCCAAAGTATTAATGTAGAGATACTGGGTATCGCCCGTGATGCCGCTTTTCTTTGGTGGATGACCGGGGAGAAGAAATATGCTGATTTGGCAGCTTCGGTATTTGACACTTATATGACGGGGATTTATTACCGGAATGTTCCCAAGGATTTGAACCATGGACATCAGCAGACTTTGGTGGGTATGAGCAGTTTTGAAGTCATTCACGAGGATGCTGTGAATGCTTTGGTTCCATTGTATGATTTTTTATATGATTATTTGAAAACCGATAAGGCTGATAAGATGGACATCTATGCCGGAGCATTCAAGAAATGGGCGGATAATATCATTGATAATGGAGTGCCGCATAATAACTGGAATCTGATGCAGGCGCGTTATATCATGAGCATCGGCATGATTTTGGAATCTGATGCTTCTTATCCGGATAAAAAGGGAGGCGAGTATTATATTGATTATGTGTTGAATCGTTCTTCCATCCGCCAATGGTCACTGAAACAGCTTGCTGATTATGGTTATGATGCTGAAACCGGTATTTGGGCTGAATGTCCGGGTTATAGTCAGGTAGTTGTCGGGGATTATACGGATATGGTCACTATCTTTGACCGTAATTTGGGTATGGACCTGACCGGGGAGATTCCTGTCATAAAAAAAGCGGTGGCCGCCGACCCACAATATTTGTTTCCGGATCGTATGACAATGGGTTTTGGCGATACACATCCCGGTAAATTGAATCCTGCTATCTTTGCCCGTATGGTAGCTAATGCGCAGAAGCATGGTAAAAAAGATCAGGAAAGACAATTTACTGCTATGTTGAAGTTATTTGATCCCGATGCCTCCAAACCGGCGACTGAAAAGAAAAATGTGAGGGTGGCGGTAACTTCTTTTTTCAGTGACAAGCCTTTAGTGATTGATGATAAGATACCTGCCGGTGATATCAATGATTATGTAACTCCTACTTTTTATGCTCCCAATACCAGTTGGCTGGTACAACGCAATGGCATGGACAAACGTCATAGTTTGATGATTGCTCAAAATGCCAGTGAAGGGAATCACATGCACGCCAATGGCATCAGCATGGAACTTTATGGAAAAGGATATCGTCTGGCACCGGACGGAGGCATCGGCTTGACCCTTTATTCCGGTTTGGATTATTTGGAATATTATAGTCAGTTTCCTGCACACAATACGGTTTGCGTAGATGGAATCTCTTCTTATCCGGTTATGAAAAGCAATCATGCTTTCAAATTATTGAACTGTTACCCCGAAGCAGGGATGAAAGTAGATTATCAGCCTGTGAGTTATAGTGAAGTCTTTTTCCGTGAACCTGAATCACAGGCTGATCAAAACCGTATGATGAGTATTGTGACTACAGGAGAAAAGAACGGATACTATGTTGATATTTTCCGTAGCAGGAAAGTGGAGGGAGGAGATAAAATGCATGATTATTTTTATCATAATATGGGACAAACCATGAACTTGACTGCTGCTGACGGGAGCAGCTTGTCTCTTCAACCAACGGAGGAACTGGCTTTTGCTGGGGCACATATATATGCCTATTCGTATTTGTTTGATAAGAAAAGTGCCGAGACGTCCAAAGATATTAAAACAACGTTTACTATACAGATGCCGGATGAGGATAATATCAGTATGAATATGTGGATGAAAGGTGCTCCTGAGCGTAAAGTGTTCTCGGCTTTGAGCCCGATGACTGAAGGGTTGAGCCGGATTCCGGATATGCCTTATGCTATCAAAGAGCAACCTACGTTGACTTTTGTGGCCCGCCAACAAGGTGAAGCTTGGAACCGTCCGTTTGTAGCTGTTTATGAACCCTCTTCTGTAAAGGAGCCGGGATGTATTTCCTCCGTTACTTTTCCAGAGGTGAAAAGTGATGTGGCGGGAAGTCATGTCGGAATTTGTATCCAACAAAAAGAGGGGCGTGTGGACCGGATTATTTCTTCGGATGATGCAGGGCATTTGTGTAAAAGTGAGGAAATGACAGTACGGGCTACTTATGCATTGTGGGGGAATAAGCAAGGCGATGATTGTATTTTCTTTTTGGGAGGAGGTACGTTGCTGCAAACTCCACATGTTGAAATAAGTTCATTGACGGCAACAGATGTGATGTTGGTGTATAAAGAAGGTGTTTGGAAATATGCTACTTCTGCACCTTGTAAAGTCAGGATGAATGGAAAGGAATATAATTTATTACCCGGACACGATTTACGCAAACTTTGATATAAACTTTTTTTTATAAAGTAATCTTTTAAAATCATCATCCTTTCTTTTTCATATAGCAAATAAGAAGAGGATGATGATTTTTTCTTTTTTGATAGGGAAAATATATTCCCTTTTCACTATATTTGCATAATTTGATAAACACGAGGTTCCAAATATGCACAATGTAATGAAAAACATTTTAAGATTTATATTTATATTGTTTCTTATATTCTTGTCTTTACCCATTTTCTCTCGTTCCTACGCTTTTCGTGGCTTGTCTGTAACTGAGGGATTATCAGATTTAGTGGTAAATGCCATCTATAAAGATTCTTTAGGTTATGTTTGGTTGGGGACCGGCAATTCATTGGAATGTTTTGATGGAATTCATTTCAAGCATTATCTTATTCCAGGTTCAGATGAAAAATTGAAACGGGTAAATGCCATTGCTGAGATGCCTGGTAATGAATTGTGGATGGGGAATGGCAGTGGATTATGGCGTGTTAGCAAGCAGAAAAATAGTTTGGAGCCCATTGCCCGTGAAACGATAGGATATGCTGTGCGCTCTCTTTTACATGATGGGAAAGGAATACTTTATATCGGAACAGAAAGAGGCCTTTTCATTTATAAAGGAGGGAGCTTGAACCAAATTATGATAGATCCTAATATGTTGTCGGCGGCGAACTCTATTGGTGGCTTGAATTTGGGAGAAGATGGAATACTTTGGATGGCTACGGAGAATGGTCTTTATTCTCTGCGACTCTCAGATAGAAAAATAGAGGCTTATCATAATGTGATGGAAGAGAAGCATGTTTGTTCTTTTAAGAATATAGCCAGGATAGGGAGTATGCTTTATTTGGGAACGATGGGGCAGGGAATCATTAGTTTTGATACACAAACTAAAGAATTTGCCCGTTTTGTTGATGTGGGTTGTAATGTAATTTCTTCTTTGTCCGGTGATGGGAAAAGCCTTTTGTATGTGGGAACGGATGGTAACGGAGTTCATTTTGTATCAACGGATAAAAAGAAAGTTGTTCGTTCCATGCGTCATGAAACAGGGAAGGATGAAACTTTGCGTTCTAATTCCGTTTATTCTGTTTTGGTTGATAAAGAAGGTTTGATATGGGTAGGATTCTATCAGCTGGGATTGGATTACACATTGTATCAGAGTGGGTTGTTCTCCACTTATACGTATGCTCCTTTTTTTGATTCCGGAGATATGCCGGTACGTGCACTTGCCATTAAGGGGAAAGAGAAGCTGATTGGATCTCGTGACGGACTTTTTTATATTGACGAAGAAAATCATCGTTATAAAAGTTTTAAGGTTCCACAGTTACGCTCAAATATGATTTTCAGTTGTTTGTATTATCAGAATGAGTATTATATAGGTACATACGGTGGTGGAATGTATGTTTTAAATCCTGCGACTTTGACACTCAGAAATTTTGAACCGGATGGAGGAATGCCTTTTAGTAAGGAACATATTTTTTGTATCAAGCAGGATCGTGAAAATAATTTGTGGATAGGAACATCTTTAGGAATATTCTGCTATAAAGACGGCAGACAGATAGCTCATTATACCAGTGCCAATTCTAAGTTACCAGAAGGGAACGTATATGAAATCTATTTTGATTCCACTCATAAAGGATGGATATGTACAGAGAATGGAATGTGCATTTGGGACCCCTCTGCCCGGACATTGAAAACCGATGTGTTTCCTGAGGGATTTATTCATAAGGAAAAAATAAGAGTGATCTACGAAGACTCCAACCATGATCTTTATTTTTTTCCAGACAAAGGCTCTCTTTTTATCTCTGATTTGTCTATGACTACTTTTAGGCGTTTGCAGCCGGGAACTCCTTTGGATGGGAATGATGGTATGTTTATTGTAGAGGATCGTGAAAAGTGGTTATGGCTGGGAACTAACAATGGTTTGTTTCGGTATGATAAGAAAGACCATTTTATTCCTTATAATTTTGTTGATGGTATTCCCAGTTCTATTTTTACTCTTTGTCCACCGGTACGTGATGAGAACGGCATTTGGTTTGGAAACTCCAAAGGACTCTTGTATTTGGATGCAGTGCGGATAAATCAGAAGAAATCCATTCCTTATCCGGTTGCCATAACCGATGTGTATGTAAATGGAAAACCTGTCGTGCAATCTGTTGTGAAAGAGGGTATAAAGTCTGAAATTTCATTGGAAGCTTCTCAAAAGAATGTTACCTTCTACTTTTCCGATTTCAGTTATACGGCTCCTGCCTTTATGTCATACGAATATCAATTGGAGGGAGAAGATACCGGATGGACAACTTTGACAGGTCGTTCGGATATGACTTATTATGATTTACCGTCCGGTAATTATATTTTTAAAGTAAGGCGGATGGGAAATCCGGAGTCAGAAACTCAGCTGACAGTCAAAATTGCTTCTTCTATCAGTATATGGAGCATATTGTTCATCGTCATAGCTGTGGTGACCGGAGGTATTGCTGTTCTTTATCAAAAAAAGAAAGAGGTGGAGGACGAAAGGGAAGAACCAATGCCGGATTCTGATAAAGTAATAGAAAAGGAAACCCAGTCGGTTGAGGAAACCAGTGGTGTAGTAGAAGAGAAGTACAGGACAAATAAGATAAGTGTGGAGGAATGTAAACGGTTGGCAGAGAAATTGGAGATTGTTATGCATAAAGAAAAGCCTTATATCAATCCTAATTTGAAGATTGCCGATTTGGCTATATCCATTGGCACGTCATCTCATACTCTGTCCTATTTGTTTAATCAGTATTTAAATCGTAATTATTATGATTATATCAATGATTACCGTATAGCTGAATTCAAACGTTTGGTAGAGAAAGATGAATATGCTAAGTACACTTTGAGTGCTTTGTCGGAGCTGTGCGGATTCAGTTCAAGAGCTTCTTTTTTCCGATATTTCAAAAAAGCTACTAATATCACTCCCAATGAGTATATCCGAAGTATTGGGAAAAATAATGAATAACCCTGCTTTTTCTTGTTGAGAGTTTCAAATTATTATATGATACTGATAGTCTCAAATTCTTAAGCTGCTATAAATTAGTGGCTTAAGATGTTTTTTGTCTAGGGTAATGATATGAGATTTATTGGGACATGAAAAGTGCTTTTTTTGTTTTTCTACCTTTTATATTTGCATTTGTAAACGTAACCCTAAAAGCTGAAAACATGAAGAACATATCCATGAAATCTACTCAATTAATAGAGGACTCTTATACGAATTATCATCATTCGGTCTATCTGTATATTTATTATAAGATAGGTCATAAAGAAGAGGCGGAAGACTTGGCGCAAGATGTGTATGTGCGGCTGATGGACTACGGCCGGATGCTCTGTGCAGAGACTATTAAGTATTTCATTTTTACTATTGCCCGTAATTTGGTGACTGACTATTTACGTCGTTATTATAAGAGGCAGGAAGTAACTTCTTATTTATATGAGCATACGGCAACTTATACTGATGAGACTGAACGTCGTGTGGTGGCCGATGATTTGGAAGCGTGTGAGAAACACAGATTGTCTTTGCTTCCTCCACAGCGTCGTACTATTTATACAATGAGTCGTTTTGAAGACAAATCTATTTCAGATATTTCAGCGGAATTAAATCTTTCGCATCGTACCGTTGAAAACCATTTAAGGATAGGGCGGCATGAGGTGCGCGAGTTTATCAAACAGTGTATATAATAAGAAAACAACAATAAAACTGTTAATATTAAATTTTAAGTTTATGAAAAACGAATTCTTTAAATTTTCATCGAGAAGAATCTTGTTTTCTACGGTGATGGCTTCTGCCTTGTTGGCAGGTAGCCCGCAGACTGTATTTGCAGAGGTGAATGGGGTGCAGACTGTTATGCAGACTGGAACGGTAAAAGGGCAAGTGGTGGATGCTACAGGAGAACCGGTAATTGGTGCTACGGTACAAGTAAAAGGCACGACTAATGGTACAATTACCGATTTTGATGGTAATTTTACATTGAATAATGTTCCGGAAAAAGGCATATTGGTCATTTCTTATATCGGATACAAGACTCAGGAAGTTAATATATCAGGGAAAACAAACGTTAAGGTCGTTTTGAAAGAGGATACTGAGGTGCTGGATGAAGTAGTAGTAGTTGGTTATGGTGCCCAAAAGAAAGCTTCTTTAACTAGTTCTATTAGTCAGATCAAGGGGGATGAGGCTTTTAAAAATAAGGGTATTGCTAATGCTACAGTAGCTTTGCAAGGTGAAGTTCCGGGATTGACTATTACACGCACTTCTACTCGTCCGGGTAGTGAGGGAGCAGAGATGAAAATACGTGGTGATATTTCTGTTAATGGAAAATCTTCTCCATTAGTTATCATTGATGGTATAACAGGTTCATTGGATGAGTTAAATGCTATGGATGCAAGTGATATTGAAAATATTTCAGTTTTGAAGGATGCTTCGGCTGCGATATACGGTGCCCGTTCGGCTTCAGGTGTTGTACTGGTAACAACAAAGCGTGGTAAAAAAGGAAAGGCTCAAATATCATATAGTGGCTCTGTTAGTCGCACAATTAACGGTATTCAGCCTCCTATTACAAATAATCGGGAATGGTTGGATATGTTTTATGAAGCTCAATATAATGATGCTGCCGCTTTAAATCCTAGTTTAACTACTGCTGATGAAATTCATAAAGCTGTAAATTGGTGGATATTTAATTCTTTTGGTGGTCCTACTTTGGATCAATCGGATATTGATCCGGCTACTGGTGCACCAACAGTATATAAGGGGGAAACTCTTTTTAATGCTCTTCGTGCAGGTAAAGTCTTGACATTACAAAATGGTGATAAAGTGGAACGTTGGGACCCAAATGTGTATATGATGGATTATCTTTATGGTCAGGCAACTTCTCAAAAGCATTCGATTAGTATTTCTGGAGCAGATGAAAAGTTTAGTTATCGAGCGTCTTTGGGGTATGCGGATAATAATTCACAGTTGAAAGTTGCTAATGATGGAGAAAAAAAATATAGTGGTCGTTTAAATGCTGATTATCAAGCGACAGATGCTTTGAAATTTGAAACAAGTATGTCGTATGACAAACGTGATATTATAACCCCAACTACTGATGTGGGAGCTGGATATTTTGATCCTTGGTTTTGGACTGTGTATAATAAAAATGGTCAGGCTTATGATACATTTAGTGGTAACCGGAATCCTATTGGTGGGTTGACCCAAGGAGGGGAGAAGAAAAATTCATTGACAACTTTTAGAGGAAGTGCTAAAGCAACTTATGATTTTTCTAAATGGGTAAAAGGACTTTCTATTTCAGCTTCGGGGGCTTATAAGACTGTACAGAGAAATATGCAGGAAGTGAAGAATAAAGTACAATATTATGATTGGGTAGGTACACAGACTGGTAATAAGCAAGGTCCCGGACAATTGAAAGAAGAAATAGCGAAATGGGAAAACATTACTTTAGGTGCTTTTGCTAATTATAATCGTACTTTTGCTGATGTGCATAGCGTTTCTGCCATGTTGGGTATGACTGCCGAACAAGAAACATATAAAAGGGTAGGTGCGGTTCGTAAATCCGGTGCTGTTTATCCGGGGTCTGGATTAGCAGATTTGGATGTATGGGTGAATGGAAATAATAATGAGGCATATGGTGGACAGAATTCTTGGGGATTGGTTTCTTATTTAGGGCGTTTGAATTATACTTATGCTGATAAATATTCAATAGAGGTATTGGGTCGTCGGGATGGGTCTTCTAAGTTGGCGAAAGAACAACGTTGGAAAAATTTTTATTCTATTTCTGGTTTTTGGAGACTTTCAAATGAAGACTTTTTAAAAGATGTTTCATGGTTGAGTGATTTGAAGCTGCGTTACAATTATGGTAGAACAGGTAGTGTGGAAGGTATTGACAATTACGAGAGATTTGCTACTATCAAAACTGGTACGACTATTTTTGGTGTAAATCCCGGTAAGCATACTTCATTGTGGGTAGACGGTATGAGATCTGCGGAACGTACATGGGAAACTATTGACAGCCACGATGTGGGAGTGGATTTTGCTTTTCTTAGCAATCGTTTGAGAGGTTCATTTGATTATTTTATCAAGACTAATAACGGTATGTTTATTGATGTACAATATCCTTCTATTTTAGGTGCGGCTGCTCCTAAAACCAACAATGGTAAGTTTCGTGCCCGTGGTTGGGAGTTGGCTTTGAATTGGAATGATCAAATAGGTCAGGTAAAGTATAACATTGGAGGATCTCTTTCGGATGCATGGTCAAAAGTGCTTGAATTAGCTAATAATGAAAATGTACCTAATGAGGGTAAGAATGAAAATCGCTTAATCGGTATGCCAAGACAAGCATTGTATGTATACCAAACTGATGGTATTTTCCAAAGTGCAGATGAAGTGGCTGCATATTATGAGAAGTATTATTGGAATGCGGATCATTCAGGACCGAAAGCTAATAATATTCTTCCTGCCCCTCAGGAGGCATCTACTAATACACTTCGTCCGGGGGCTCGTAAAGTAGTCGATTTGAATGGTGACGGTGCTATAACAAAAGATGATCTTTACTATGCAGGAGATATGGCCCCTCGTTTGACATTTGGCTTTAAATTGGGATTGGAATGGAAAGGAATCGATTTCTCGGCTTTCTTCCAAGGAGTAGGTAAACAAGTATTGTTAAGAGGTGGATATTTGGCTGCTCCATGGACTACAAATTATGTTCTGCAAAATAAAAACTTCGCAGGGAAAATGTGGAGTGAGAATAATCGGGATGCAGAATATACTATTGCTTCACGTGACCAGAATTTTAATAAGTGGAATTATAATAATAAAGATGTCAGTGTTCAGAATAATCGGTATGTCCGTTTGAAATCTTTGGTAGTGGGGTATTCATTGCCTCAAAAGTGGATTTCAAAAGCCGGACTCAGTAAATTGAGAGTTTACTTCTCCGGTGATGATCTTTGGGAATGGACAAAAGTAAAGGATGGATATGATCCGGAATATGGTGAAAATTCAAATAACACATTCCCGTTCAGCAGATTGCTGACATTCGGAGTAGATGTTACATTCTAATAACCTGTTAAAATATAAACATATGAAAACCATAATAAATAAATTTTTTCTTGCATCGGCTGTGGTGATGTCATTGACTGCATGCAGTGACTTTCTTGATAAAGAACCGTTGTCTCAGGGAACAGAGGCTATTGTGTTTAAGACTCCTGAACATTTTGAACAGGCAGCCAATGCTTTATATAATGTAATTGGATGGAAAAATCTGGATAATAAGCCGTCATACGGTGATATAATGGACCGAGGGACGGATATCAGTGGATTAGGAAGCAATGGAGGTGGTTCGGCACCGGAAGGAAATTGGAGTTGGAATAAGCCTTATTCGCATATCCGTACTTGCAATATATTGTTGGAAAAGGCAGAAGCTTATGATGGTAGCCAAAGTGATATTGCCCAGTCTGTGGGGACTGCTTATTTTTTTCGCGCATGGCAGCATTTTTATTTGTTGCAACATTTTGGTGGTGTGCCTATTTCAGACCATGTGTTGACTGTTAGTGATGGAGTGTTACAGGCCCCGCGAAACAGTCGGTATGAGGTGGCAGCCTTTATTATGTCCGATTTAAGAGAGGCTGTAAAGCGTTTGCCTAAAGAAACGGAAATTCCGGAAGGAAGCAAAGGAAAAGTAAGCAAGGAAGCTGCCAAATCTTTTTTGGCCAGAGTATTGCTTTATGAGGCTACGTGGGAAAAGTATGTTCCTGCTATCAATTATGATTTAGATGGTGATGGGACTTCGCAGGGGGCAGGAACTGTTAAACCGGAAGGATATCCTTCTATAACCGATATGTTGACAGAAGCAAAGCAGATGTCAAAAGAGGTGATAGAAGAAGCTGAAAGTGGAACTTATAAGTTGTGGGCAGAATGTGATTCTTTGAGTTATTACTATTTGTTTAATATTGATGATAAGGGTGGAAATATTCCTAATTTCAAAAGTGCTGGAAAAAGTACGAATAAAGAATTTATTTTCTCAAAAAAATATGACTACGATCTGAGTCGTGGTGGTATTAATTTATCGCATTCGGTCATGGTAGGTGCAGCAACGGGTATGAGTACTCAGTTTGGTGAATCTTTCCTTTGTCGTAATGGACTTCCTATTCGTATCAGTTATACAGGTAGTATGTCTGATGCGCAGAATAATCCAGAATTCGAGGGATATGCAACATTTATAGGTGAATATCGTAATCGTGATTATCGTTTTGTTGGTTGTACTTTCTTACCTGACCGTGTATCTTATAGTAGCCGTACTGAAGATGGACGTCAACGTATGGATGCTAATCAACCTTATCCTACTCCTGTGTTTCCTAAGGACAATGATCATTATGATCCTACTGATCCCGTATATAGTAGTTCTTGTGCAGTCTTCCATCCCACAATTAGAAATAATAGTACAATGGGGGGATACAGCAGCCGTAAGTATTTGATTGAAGGGGCAAATCGTCCGGATAATACAGAATCTGCAGATTTTCCATTGATTCGTTTGGCAGAGGTGCATTGTATTTATGCCGAGGCGACTTGTGAATTGAATAATGGAAACATTTCAGATGAAGATCTTAATTTCTCTATTAATAAAAATCGTGCTCGTGCTGGAGTGGCTCCTTTGACCAATGCGTTAATTGCTAATGTTTGGGATGCTGGTTATTGGGATCATGCTACAGGAAAAACTATTTGTAAAAAAATGAATATGTTGGATGAAATACGTAGAGAGCGTGCATGTGAACTTTTTGGTGAAGGTTTTCGTATGGACGATTTAAAACGTTGGGGTATTGCGCATATTAACTTGACTGGTCGTAAATTGGGTCGACATGTTTTGGGGACGGCATACGAAACAGAGAAAGCCAATGATGCCACTTACTTCGGTGAACCCTGTTATTATCCAGAAAAATATCCTTTGCTTTATGGGCTTTATGAGGGCTCTGATCCTAACGACCCTGACTATGGACGTTCTATAGCAACTTTGGCTGGTAATTTGCTTTATACACAAAGGGATTATTTAGATCCTATTCCTCGTCAGCAGATACGTTTGAATCCGCAATTAACGCAGAATCCTGGTTGGTAATAAAAACTGAAGGATAAATCGAAAATCAATAGACTGATTTATAGTAGTTAGGGTGTGAAATAAGAATATTCTTTAGGTAAAGGATTGTTTCATGCCCTAATTGATAATGAAATTGTGGTATATTAGAATTGCTGGTAGGCGCTTTGAGTGATTGATAGTTATTGAACGTATATTCTAAAATAAATAGCAGACTTTACAAATGAAAAGAATGAGAACATTATGCTTGACAGGTCTTTTATGGATGATGACCTGTATTCTTTATGCACAAAACCAGTTGATAACTTATACGGTTCCTGGTGACGGGGTGGAGTTGAAAGACGATTTTACAGTTCGGGTGAGGCAATCTGGCAGTGGATGGAAAGAAGTAGTTACTTATCCGGTGAAAGTAGATGAAGTACGCCAGACGAAGCATCATGTTGAACTGGCCTCAATGGGATATTTTGACTTTTCCGGTCAGGTGGAAGTTTCCGTTACCTATAATAAAGGAGAAGTAAAGAGTAGCAGGGTGCGTCCGTTGTCGTATGGTATCACTCCGCAGATTAGCGGCAGTACGATGACTTTTACGCTAGACCGTCCGCGTAATCTGTCCATTGAGGTAAATGGAGACATATTCCATAATCTTCATCTTTTTGCGAATCCGATAGATGAAAATCGCCCGAAGAAATTGAAAGACAAGAATCTGATTTATTTTGCTCCGGGAATACATCAGTTACCTGGTGATACACTCAATGTTCCTTCGGGAAAGACTGTCTATGTGGCAGGTGGGGCCATTGTGCGTGGATGTATCCGTGCGGTCAATGCCCGTGATGTGAAAATTTTGGGACGAGGTGAGGTGCATCCTGAGGGTCGTGGAGCAGGTATCAGCATTATTAATTCACGAAATATATATGTGGAAGGTCTCATTACGACCCAGTGTCCCACTGGAGGTTCGGACAGTGTGATAATCCGCAATGTAAAAGCCATCAGTTCATATGGATGGGGGGATGGCATGAATGTATTTGCCAGTAACAACGTCTTGTTTGATGGAGTATTTTGCCGTAACTCCGATGATTGCACTACCGTGTATGCTACACGTATGGGGTTTCATGGCGGATGCCGTAATGTGACAATGCAGAATTCTACCTTGTGGGCAGATGTGGCGCACCCTATTTTTATCGGATTACACGGAGATGTGGATAGGAATGAAGTGATGGAGAATCTGACTTACCGGAACATTGATATTTTGGATCATCGGGAAATGCAAGTGGATTATCAAGGCTGTCTGGCTATCAATGCAGGTGATAATAATCTGGTCCGGAATGTGCGGTTCGAGAATATCCGCATCGAGAATTTCCGGCAAGGGCAATTGGTGAATCTGCGTATATTTTACAATAAGAAGTATTGCAAGGCTCCGGGCAGGGGTATTGAGAATGTGCTTTTTAAAGATATTACCTATAATGGCAATCATGCCGAACTCTCACATATCGTTGGCTATGACGAGGAACGGATGGTGAAGAATATTCGTTTTGAGAATCTGAAGATAAACGGTAAAGTTATATCGGATGATATGGCCGGCAAGCCTGCATGGTACAAAACGTCAGACATGGCGCGTTTCTTTGTTGGGGAACATGTAGGTGAAATTGTATTTGCAAAATGAAAAAAGGCGGTCTCAAGCAAGAGCTTCAAGAAGATTTAAAATAACTCAACTAAAAACACCGCTATTTTTTCCCCTCCTAGAGTTTTGCAAAAGTGCTGCCACTGCTACCACCCATCCCTTTAAAACTCCGATGGACAGGGGATTTCAAGGGGTGGTGGCAGCAGAATAAATAAACGCTAAAAAACACGTGCTGCCACCATTTTTCTATCATTTTTCTTCCTTTTTATTTGTTTTTCGTGGAATAAAACCGTAAATTTGGTAATTCTTAAACAAAGAAAAAATGATAGACACATTAGATTATGAAAAAGTTCCGGCAGGCTTTACGCACTGTTTTAACGGAACTTGCAAATTGGCGGATACCTGCCTGCGATACCAAGCGGGTCGCCATATCCCCGAAACCAAACGAAGTATCCGCACACTCAATCCTTCCTACGTCAAAACAAAAGAAAGCTGCTCCGAATTCATGAGTGATGTTCCCGTGAAGTATGCTTACGGATGGACTCACATGTTCGACAAACTGATACACGAGAAGGCGGTTGCCATCAAGGATGAACTGCTATGCCATTATGGAAAATCGGAATTTTATCGTCTGAAACGAAAAGAGAAAAGTTTTACTCCCCGGGCCCAGCAATATGTACGCAGTGTGTTCCGTCGTTACGGAGTGACGGAGGAACCCGTTTATGAACAGTATCGATATGAATATGTATGGTGGAAGGACTGATGTTCCATGATAGAACATCAAGAGCTTTTGCCGGTTTCTTATGTTGGAAATAGCAGTTCCTTGCCAGGAAAACTGTGGTTCCATGTGGTTGGAACTAAAGTTTCATGCGGATGGAACTAAAGTTCCAACTGCATGAAACTTCTTGAAACTCCTTATCTTCTCTTTTATTAAACCTAAAGAATATACTGAATGAAAGTAACAAAACAAACTCTTTATAAGAAAGAGTGGGCATACCGTCCTCTTGCCATGGATGCCTTGGTAGCGCTTGTGAGAGACGGAAGTACGAAACAAACCGTTGAATCGTTTCGTCTGAAATGGCACATTTCACTTCCCGGCGAACGGTACCGACTGGCACAAAAGATGCCTCGTGTTCTGTTCGGTGGCGCTTTCCGGAAGGACGGAATGAAAAAATACAACGGCTGGATTCTGCTGGAGGCCGATCATCTGGAAAGCCTTCAGGAGGCCGAAAAGCTGAAACGGGCCGTATCGGCTTATCCGCAGACCCTGTTTGCCATGATTGGAGCTGAGGGGCGGAGCGTGAAGTTTGTCGTTCCCTACATGCGTCCGGATGGCTCGTTGCCACAGGAGCGTAGTGCTGTGGAGATGTTTCACGCCCATGCTTACCGCCATGCCCTAAAGACGTTCGAACCTCGTCTGGGTTCTCCCATCGAACTGCATGAGCCTGCACCCGAACTGGGATGTCTGCTCAGTTATGATCCCGATGTGTATTATAATCCCGAAGCTTTCGCCATCCACCTGGAACAACCGGTGGAAATGCCCGATGAAAGTCTTTATCAGGAAAAATATGAGAAACTCTCTCCGTCCGGAAATGCCGGAGAGGCATTATACAATAATTATCGTTACATCTCCATTCAGTTTGAACTGGCCTTTCAGCGTGCGTTGAGCCGTTATGGCAATCTGGATGCCAAGATGGATTTCAAGCCGTTGCTGACTTATTTGTCCAAACTGTGCTTCGGCGCCGGTATTGAGGAGGAGGATTGTGTGAAATGGACCGGTCTTTATCTGGGCGGTATGCTTTCCGAAGTGGAGATACGCGAGACGGTAGGCAATGTCTATTGTGTGGAAAAAGGTTTCGGTGGCACACCCGTGTGTAAGCCCGAGCAGCTTCAGTCGTTGAAGATGGAGGAATTTATGAGCCGCCGTTACGAATTCCGTTTCAATATCATGACCGGTGCGCCCGAATACCGGGAGCGCAATACATTTTGTTTCAGTTTCCGTCCCATTACGGAACGGGTGATGAACAGCATCGCACTGAATGCGCAGAAGGAGGGGCTTCAATTGTGGGACAGGGATGTACACCGCTATGTTTACTCGGACCGGCTCAGTGACTATGCCCCCATTGAGGGCTATCTCAGGGCATTGCCCGCTTGGGATGGCAAGGACCGCATCCGTCCGCTGGCAGCACGTATTCCGTGTGATAATCCGCGGTGGGAACAATTGTTTTATATGTGGTTTCTCTCTATGGTGGCGCATTGGCAGGGACGTGACGTGCAGCATAGCAACAGCGTATCTCCTTTGTTGGTGGGCGGACAGGGATGCGGAAAATCTACTTTCTGCCTTAATTTGCTGCCTCCCGAATTGAGAACATATTATACAGATAGTATAGATTTCAGCAAGAAGCGGGATGCTGAATTGTATCTGACGCGTTTCGGGCTTATCAACATTGATGAATTTGATCAGGTGAGCGAGCGTCATCAAGGTTTTTTGAAGCATCTGTTGCAGAAGCCGGTGGTGAACATACGCAAACCATACGCAACCCAGGTGGAGGCGGTACAGCGGTATGCTTCGTTTATTGCCACCAGTAACCATACGGATTTGCTGAGCGATCCATCAGGCAGCCGCCGCTTCATCTGTATCGAAGTGCTGGGGATGATAGACAATGTGCAGCCCATTGATTATGCCCAGTTGTATGCCCAGGCCATTGCCGCACTGGACAGGAACGAACGTTACTGGATGACCCACGAGGAAGAGTTGGTACAGATGGCTGTGAATGAGGAGTTTCAGCAGCGTCCGTTGTACGAGGATTTGTTCTATCGTTATTATCGTCCCGCCACTCATGCGGACGAGGGGGAAAAGAAGTCGGCCGGCGAACTGTATCTGGCGTTGCAAAAGAAAAGTGGGATGAAGCTTCCCCAAGGAAGGATTTCTTATTTTGGAAGATTCCTGAAGAAGGCAGTGGAGCTGATGTATAACTCCAAACGTGGTGTGTTGTATCTTGTTGTGGAAAAATAAAGTAAGAATAGTGGTGGCAGCAGGCGTTTTCGGTACGTTGAAAAATATGCTGCCACCACCTCTTGTAACTCCCTGTTCATGGTGGTTTTGCGGGGGTGGGTGGTAGCAGTGGCAGCAGTTTTTTAAAACTCTGTTGTAGGTGTTTTTTAGAGAGAACATATAAAAGCAATCACCTTTGCGAAATAAAAAGAAATGGTAATTATTTAGATAGAATAATTTTTAAAGAATGATCCTTTTTGCTATCTTTGTCCATTGAAAATGAATAAATTATATTCTTATGGAATTACAAGATAAATATATCCGTTTTGATTGGGCTGTCAAGCGTCTGCTGCGTCATAAAG
>OFMJ01000484.1_pt1 | contig 42268 bp, 53 predicted proteins | sample 1541801 | NCBI WGS metagenome assembly OFMJ01 (sample SAMN04209234, study PRJEB22552) | human gut metagenome | biome: gut; material: feces | host: Homo sapiens | place: USA: Oklahoma
CGTCCATCTCCTGCACGAACATCAACGATTCCCTCAATGGCCATCTGGCTGTGTTTCAGGCGGAAAAGGCACGCAAAACGGGAACCGTATGCACGATGCCGCAGATATAAAAACGCCGCATCCGGCCGGTTCATACAAAAAAGCTCCCGCATGGAGGCCGCATCTGCGGCCCCCCGCGGGAGCTTTTTTATTGCTCCGCAATAAAAACGTATCTCAATGGCCGCGGGTAAGGACGGCCCGCGTGGCCGAAAGAATAGCCTGTGGCTGTTTTTTGTCGGACATTGCGCCTGAGCGGCGGCGAACAGCCAAAGCGATGCGCCTGAGGACGCAAGGCGTCATCCATCCTCCAGTGTGTATTTCAAAAGAGAAAGCCCGCGGAACGCGGCGTATTCCTGCGCGCGTATTTCCAGCATGCTTTGCTGCCGTGCCGAAAACGCCTGCCAGGCTGTGACGGAAAGCTCCAGCCTGTCCCGGACGGTCCGGGCCGTCCACACGCCGGAGATGCGGCCATCCAGCACGACAGCGCCGGGGTTGCCGACGGTGCGCCACACCAGCTTCTGAAGCGCTTTGTCGGGCAGCAGCACGTCCCGGTCCCGGGTGTCGAGGTAAGGGTCGTGCGGCCCGAGCAGGAGCAGCCGCTCCTGCGGGCCGCAGGGATGGGCCAGCGCATCGCGGTCGGCAGAAAGGAACCAGCGCGCTTTGCCCTCCACAGATACCGGCTCCAGCTCCTGCGCCACGCTGTTCCAAAGCCGCCGCGCCTGTGCGGGCGAGCAGCCGAGCCACTCTGCCAGGAGGGCCGGCGTGGAGGGGCCGTGGCAGTGCAGGAATTTTCGTACCAACAGCCTGTCCGCGTCTGGCGGAGTTTCGGGCGCGCGGCCCAGCCAGCTTCGGAACGACGCAAAGGTCGGGCTGCCGCCCCGGCGGCAGCCAAATACCACAAGGCCGGAAAAGGAACAGGGCCGCAGCAGGAACGATACGGCCGCGCCGCCCACAGTCTGCCGGTCCGGCGCGCCGTACATAGAGGGGGAGTCCCACAGTGTCCGTTTTTCCGACGGCAGGCGTTCCCGTACGGCATCCGCCAGCACACGGTCCAGCGTTTCCTTGCCTTGAACGGTGTGGGCATCCAGATACCCCGCTGCCTGCTTCACAAGCGGCAGCAGGCTGTCAAAGCTCATTTGCAGGTGCTCCAGCGCCAGAGCGATGCCGCGGGTATAGATCCACGGCGCTTCCCCCTCAAGCGCGGCGAGCGGGGAGAGAAAAATTCCGCTTTCCGCAGTGGGAAACACAACGGGCACGCCCCGGTAGCTCCAGGCCTGCAGCAGGGTTTTCCGGCGGTACAGCGCGTCGTGCAGCTCCGGCAGAGTGCAGCCTTCCACGCGGTTGAACAGAGCTGTTTCCCACGCACCGGGCGGCGAGTTCTGTACTCCGCAGGCCCCGGCGGCGGTTTCAATTTGCCCGGATGGGAGCATTTTGTCCAGATGATGTGCCCGGAGCCGAAAGCTCCGCACAGCTTGCGCACGGATGTCCACAGAATACGCCCCGCTTTCCTTTTTTGAATCGTCTTGTCATCATTATACCATGACGCCGCGAAGCGGTCTCAACAAAACCGCATTGAGCGCGGCGCTTTCGCCCAAAGGGCGAAATGCGACCGGATGGGAGCAAGCCGCCCCGCGCGAGGATGTGCCTTTGAGCGCGGCGCTTTCGCCCAAAGGGCGAAATGCGACCGGATGGGAGCGAGCCGCCCCGCGCGAGGATGTGCCTTTGAGCGCGGCGTTTTCGCTCAAAGGGCGAAGTGCGTGCGGGCTGCGGGCCTGGCCAGCCCGGTTGGCACAGCAAATGCCTGCCGGGGAAAAAATCTGGCCCGGTCTGTTTGAAAAGCGAAAGCCGCTTTTGCCGCAGACCGGGCGGGGAAAGACTGTGTCACGCCTGCCCGGGAGCAGGCAATTCCTCCGGCGGCACGCTGTGCACGACGGGGGAGCAGACGCGGTGGATGAGATAATGCAGATAGTCGATATCCTTGAACAAATCCAGCCCCTGAGACTGGGATTTCATTGTGCCCTGCAGTGAGCGCATTGCCACAAGCAGGCCCGGCGCTTCGTCAAATTTCACCGTCAGCCCGCCGTCCGGCCGGAACACGAATTTCAGCAGACGGGAGCTGGAGCTTTCCAGAAAACAAAGCGTCACTTTCAAAACGGGTTCGTCGTCCTCGTTGGCGGTAAAGCGCCCCGTCACGCCCACGGCGAAGCGGTTGCCACCCAAGTCCAGCTCGTATTCCAGCGCGTTTTCAAAGCCCACGGGAATGCAGTACTCCACGCCGCCTTCGGTCCAGAGCAGCGAAAGCGTGTTGTCCCCCACACGGAAAGCTGCTTTTTCCGAGCCTTTGGTATACCAGTCCTCCATGCAGCCCAGAATGGCGGGCAGCAGGCCGGCCCGGTTTTCCTCCAGCCGGTATGTTTGGGCGAGAGCGGGGCGCACGCTGTCCGGGATAGGAGAGGGAGCAGACGGCGCGGCAGGGGGGAACAGTGCGTTACGGACACGCGCGTACCAGGGATGCCTGACGGGAACAGGCGGTTCCGGCACAGCCTCGCCGAAGCGCAGATGCGCCGCCGTAAAGGCAAGGCGCGCGTCTGCGGAGGGGTCGGCCGGCAGGGGCGCGGGAGCACGGGCCACGGCCTTCAGAAATTCTCTCACAGCGGTGTAGCTGCGGCTGCGGGTAAATAAATTGCCCGCGCCTGCGTTCACGGCCAGCACCAGGTCCAGGTCCGGCGCAACGACGACATACTGGCCGAACATGCCGTTGAACATATAAGTGTGGTCGGCGCTGTGCGGCCAGAGCTGATAGCCGTATTCTTCGCCGTTCTCATGCACGGTGTCGGGTTTGACGGCAGCTTCCACCCAAGCGGCGCTCAAAAGGCGCTGTTCCTTTCCGTCGGCACCCGTCCATTTGCCCTTTTGCAGATAGAGCTGGCCCAGCTTGGCGATGTCCTCCAGATAAACGTACATGCCCCAGCCGCCTTTTTCGATGCCCTGGGGGCAGGTCTCCCACGCTACATCGCCGAAGCCCAGCGGCTCGAACAGGCGCGGGCGCAGATAGGCCGAAAGACCCAGCCCTGTTTTGCGCTTGACGATGGCGGAAAGCATGTAGCTGTTCATGCTGTTGTAATCGAATGCGGAGCCGGGCTCGAACAGAACATCTGCGTCCAGAAAGCCTTTGACCCAGTCGCCTTCCAGAACCGCGCCGGCCTCCTTGAAAGCGACGCCGCTTGTCATGGTGACGAGGTGCCGCACTGTGACGGCGCGCATGCGGCGGCTGGTGAGCAGGCCGCACTTTTCAGGAAAGATCTCGCATACATGCTCGTCCAGTGAAAGGCGGCCTTCATCTGCCAGCATGCCTATGGCGGTGCCCGTCACGCTTTTGCACATGCTGTGCGTCACATGCCAATACCGGCTTGAATAGGGCGCGTACCATCCCTCGCTCACCACACGGCCGTGGCGCAGTACGATGCAGGCATGGGTGCCGCACTCGGCGCCGGACAGGCTGCGGTACAGCGTATCCAGCGCGGCAGCAGGCACACCCTCGTCCCGCGGCGCACTGCGCGGCAGGAGTGTGGGCAGCCTGCCCGTGCGGGGCGGCTTTTGCGGCCGCACGGGGAACGGCAGGATGTTGTCCGTATCGTTCAGCAGATATTTGCGGGCGTAATTCAGCATTTTGATGTTGCTGCGCAGTTCCATGAATGGTTCTCCCTCAGCCCGGGCGCGCGCGGAGCGGCCTGCCGGGCGGTCTGTCTGTAAATATTTTCCGACAACTAAAGTATAGCATCTTTGCACAGTTTTTCTATAAACAGTTTGTAAAGAATGTCGTGAGCCTGTGTCTGCGCCCGCTTCCCGAACGGCGGGCGGAAGCGCGGCCGTGCGCGCGAACGGGGGATGCAGCATACCGGCCCTCCTCCGGGAGCGTTCTCCCGTTTCTTTTGAGGATGGGCGTGCAGGGCGCGGTGTAATCCGCCGTTCGGGGGAGGCGGCAAAAAAGCATGCGGCCAGGGGAAAAGCAAACGCCCGGAACCGCCGGAAAAGACGGTCCCGGGCGCGGAAGGGTCATTCCACCGTCACGCTCTTGGCCAGATTGCGGGGTTTATCCACGTCGCAGCCGCGCAGCACGCTCATGTAATAGGCAAACAGCTGCAGCGGTACAATCAGCAGCAGCGGCATGAACACGCCCTCAAATTCGGGCAGGCGCACCACATGATCCGCTGCGTCGGCGGGGACCTTTGCGTCCTGTTTGCAAAGCAGGATCACCCGGCCGCCGCGTGTCTTTACCTCCTTGACGTTGCTGATGGTTTTTTCATATACGCTGTCCTGTGTGGCAAGCGCCACTACGGGCGTGCCCTCCACGATCAGAGAGATGGTGCCGTGCTTCAGCTCGCCGGCCGCGTAGGCCTCGCTGTGCACATAGCTGATCTCCTTCAGCTTGAGGCTGCCCTCCAGCGAGAGCGCATAGTCGAACCCGCGTCCCATGAAGAACAGATGATCGCTGTTCATGAACTGGCTGGCGAGGTATTTAATGTTGTCACAGTCCTTCAGAATGGGGCGCAGCAGCTCCGGAACGCGCTGCAGCTCGACCGTCAGGTGGCGCACGATGCATTCGTCCTGTGCGCCGCGGACCAGCGCCAGACGCAGCGCGAACAGATACAGCACGGCCATCTGCACGCTGTACGCCTTGGTGCTGGCGACGGCAATCTCCGGCCCGGCGTAGGTGTACAGAACCCAGTCGGCCGCGCGGGCGATGGAAGAACCAACCACGTTCACCACAGCAAGCGTTTTTGCGCCGCGCTCCCTGGCAAGCTTCAGTGCGGCCAGCGTATCCAGAGTCTCGCCGCTCTGGCTGATGATGACCACCAGATCGTTTTTGCCAAGGATGGGGTCCCGGTAGCGGAATTCACTGGCGATGTCTACATAAACGGGCACGCGGGCGATGCGCTCAATGGCGGTCTTGCCGACCATGCCGGCGTGCATGGCTGTGCCGCAGGCAACGATGTGGATATTCTCCACTCCTGCAAGGTATTCATCCGTCAGTCCGGGCACGCCCAGCGCGGGCAGGCCGTCCTGTACGCGCGGATTGACGGTGGCGCGCAGGGCCTCCGGCTGCTCGTGGATCTCCTTGAGCATAAAGTGAGGATAACCGCCTTTTTCGGCGGCGCCGATGTCCCAGTCGGCCGTGAGGTGCTGCTTTTGCACCGGATGGCCGAAAGCGTCGTATACGTCGATCTTATCCGCGCTCAGCACAGCGATCTCGCCCTCTTCCAGCACCGCATAATCGCGGGTATAGCGCAGCAGAGCGGGAATGTCGCTGGCGAGAAAGTTTTCTCCGGCGCCGTAACCGACGATCAGAGGGCTTTCCTTGCGCACGGAGAAGATCTGCCCGGGAAAATCTTTGAACAGGATGGCGAGCCCGTAGCTGCCGCGCACCTGCTCCAGCGTCCGCAGGATGGCGTCCAGCGGTTCGCCGTGATAGTTGTGGTCCAGCAGCTTTACCAGCACCTCGGTGTCTGTTTCGCTGCAGAATTCATAGCCTCGTTTCATAAGGTGCTCCTTGAGCTGGGCGTAGTTTTCAATGATGCCGTTGTGCACCAGGCTGACGCGCGCGGCGCAATGGGGATGGCTGTTTACGTCGCTGGGGGCGCCGTGCGTAGCCCAGCGTGTGTGCCCGATGCCGCAGTGCGAGGCCATGGGCGGCATGCCGTTCAGTTTTTCTGCCAGAACGGCCAGCCTGCCCTGTGCTTTGACGACCCGGATCTCATCGTTTACGCACAATGCGACTCCGGCTGAATCATAGCCCCGGTATTCCAGCTTGGAAAGTCCGTCCAGCAGTACGTCCGTGCTCTGGCGCGAGCCGATATATCCAACAATTCCACACATAAATTCTATCTCCCAACATTGTCATTTGAAAAATGGTACAATGCGAAAGACGCAAAAACACAAAACAATACCAAGGCCATGCCGCCGCGCAGAAAAGCGCCGCATGGCCTGCCGAAAGACACAACACGTCCGGGGCGTACCCGGCCGGCGCGCCCGCGTTTTTGCGTCTTTGCATTTATGTATTTTGTGCCGCGCCGCTTAAGCTGCGGCACAGCCGAAGAGACAGGCGTACCGCGGCGGCGCCCGGAGGCTGCCGCGGTCGGATAACGTCTGTCCGGGCGGCGTACTGCACCGCCCGCAAAAAAACGCCGCCCGCCGCGCGGGGACGCAAAATTTTATGTGTAAAATCCCGGTGTGCCATGCGTCTCTGTTTCGGCGTTGCCGCCGTGTTTTGCCCGCATGGTGTCGGCCGCCCGGAACCCCGGCCGTGGGAGCATCCGCCGAATCTTTCGATGCCGCCCGCTTCGGCACATTGCCGAAAACGGGTTATCTCCCATCCTCGTCACCCTTCGTGGCGGTGGGCAAGCCCATGGGGAAGCAGCGCTTCCCGCTCCGCTGTTGCAAAAGGGCCCGGCGCTTCATAGCTGCATGGAATATCAAACCTCCCGGTGTTGTAAAGCCGGCGCCCCGCGGCTCAGTGCATTTTCATCAGCCTTGCCCGAAAGCGGGCGCAGTACAGGCCGATGATGCGGGCCACGGCGACGTCGTATATCACAAAGGTGACGTTGCCCATCAAGAGCAGCAGCCCCGTGAACGGGATGCCCATGCTCTCGAATTCCTCGACAACGGCGCCGATGGGAAACAAAAATAAAATGATGCCGTACATGCCGACGATGCATGCGTTGAACACGGCCAGCTTGACGGCCCACTGGGCCGCACGGGAGCGCATGCGCTCGATGCTGGCCTTAAGCAGGGGATAAAAGCCAAGAAAAAAGACGAAGATCAGGCTCATTTCCTTATCGGGAACGACAAAGAGCGAGAGCAGGCCGATGGCGGCGTACAGAACATAGCCTGTTTTTATGCCGAATTCAATGGCCACGGGCACGATGAGAATGCCCGCAAGCGCGGGCGCGACGTAGGTGGCCAGCGGCAGGATGCCGCCCATCAGCATCAGGACGGCGGCCAGCGAGCCGAACACGCCGGAAAGCGCGATCTTACGGCTTTCACTGCTGCGTTTCTGCATGGCGTCAGCAGCCTCCCCGGCCGCAGCCGCAGCACATGTCCATGCACATCATGGCCGTGCACATGTCGCAACAGGAGCAGCCCACGGCCTGAGCGCCCGCCATACCGTTGTTCCCATAAGGGTTGCCGGGCATCGCGCCGCCGGCGCTGTTCTGCAAATTGCGCAGCGCGGCCTCATATTCCCGGTTGCCCGGAGCAAGGCGGCACGCCGTGTGGAAATAGCGCAGCGCGTCGGCTACCCATCCCTTATAATAATATGCGCTGCCCACAAGGAAGTTCCATTCCGCGTCGTTGGCGCCGCCCTGGATCGCGTTCAATTCCGCAAGGGCCTGCTCCACCGCGCCGCTGTTGATCATCTGGCGGATGGCTCGGTAGCGTCCGTTGGCCGCCGCGCCTGTGTCCGGCTCCGGCTCGCCTGCGTTTGCAGTGCGCCTGCTGTTTACGGGCGTGCCGGTGCGGATGGCGCCCATCAGCGCGTCGAAAGCCTCGTTCAGCTCGGTCATTTTGGCCTCGGCCTCCTCGCGCAGGGGGCCGGCCTCATAATTGTCCGGGTTGTACTTCTGCGCCAGAGCCCGGTATGCGGTTTTGATCTCTTCTTCTGTCGCGCCCTCGGTAAGGCCCAGAACTTTGTATGCGTCCATTTGAATTCCTTTCTGTTGTCGGATGTCAGGCTGTATGTTTCCGCCGCACGGAGCGGAGATGCATCACGTTCCGCGCACAGCTTTATGCGCCGTGCCTGGGCTGCGTGCGCTTTTGCCCGGCCAGTGCGATGCTCTGCGGCAGGCCGAGAAAGACGATGTTGTCCAGGATCGCCTTGCAGGGCCCCGGCTCCAGCAGGTTGTAGGCCAGAGCCGCCTCGCCCGCGCACATGCGGCACAGGCGCTGTGCCTCGGCCACTGCCTCCGCCTTGGAAAGGCCCTGCAGCGCAAACACATTGTACGCACCGTTCCGGGTGTCCTTTTCGTAATCCTCGGCCGCGTCCAGGTAATAGATGATTTTCCCCACAAACAGGCCCATGCGCTCCAGCGCACGGCTGCCCGGCGCGGCCAGGCGGAACAGCGCGGCCGTCATGCGGGCCGTGGGGTCCGCCGCTTCATCGGCGCTTTTGCTGGCGCGGCGCTCCAGTGCCTGCTGGGCGGCCGTCTGTTCGCGCAGCGTCTCGTCCAGCGCGGGCCTGCGGACGGCCGCCTTTTTGCGCATGCGGCTCAAAAAGGGCCACAGGACCAGAGCGGGCAGACGCTTGAAAAAACGTTCGTCCGCAAGGTCGTCCGCCAGCTTGTAATACACCGTCAGCACCAGCGCGTCCGCAGCCAGGGCAAGGCCCGCGGTGCTTTGGCACATCGACCGTTTTTCCACCGGGTTGGCCATGCAGCGCTCCGGGCACATATGCGCCTGCGTACCCGCCACACCGTCCGCCAGCAGAGCCGGCAGGACAAGGTCGTAATTCAGCAGAAAACGGGAAAGAAAGCCATATTCACGCTTCAGCTCCTTGCACAGGCCGCAGTAATAGGCGCGGTAGGCGTGCCACTCGCGCACCTTCAGCTCTGCTGTCAGGGGCAAAACATAACCGAACACGCGCGCACGCCCTTTCCGCTGCAAGATACGAAACATATTCAGTATACAATATCTTGTGCCTTTTTACAATTCTCACAACGGATTTTCAGGCTTTTTGCATTAAAATTTGCATTTTTTTCATATTCGGGCCGTATTTTGTCCACAGCAGGCATGCACAAAGGCGGATTATATCTTTTTTTCCAAATGATCCACGGTGTCAAAGCGGTAGCCTGCGTTTTTGAACCAGCGGATGACGTCCGGCAGCGCGGCGGCCGTGTTCTTTGTGGCGTTGGTGTCACGCACGTAGAAAGTACAACGGCAAATTATAAAAAAATCGGGTCGCCTGATACAGCGCCGTTGTTCACGGGGATTTCCCGTATAATTGAGCGCCAGAACTCTTGACGCTCTCCGCGCGAAAGATCGTTGTAGATGGCGCGCACGCCGCGTTCCAAAAGGCTTTTCAGCTTTTCCATGCTGCGCGGCTGCTGCTTTTCCGGTACTTGGATTTTCGCTTCCAGTTCGGCGGCTCTCCGTTTGTACTCCTGCAAGTCTATAAAGCCATTGATGAACAGTTCTTTTACACGTTCCTGCCGTTCGCGGATCGCGGCGGTATTGTCAACCACAACGGGTTGTGCATCGGCCACACTTGCGGAAACGATGTAGTCGGACAGCCCGTTTTCAAGATAATCCAGCAGCCAAGCCTCGACCTTTCTTTCGTCAACAAGATGGCGGTTGTCGCAAACATGATCCCCGAAAGCGCGGTGGCATCGGTATGCTGTCCACGTGACGGACTTTTTGCGAACGGTATTGGCCGCCAGACGACGGCCACAGCATGAACAGACAAGAAGCCCGGAAAAGATATGAATGCGTGCGTTATCGGCGCTGCGCACGCGCACGTTATGCTCAAGAGCCGCCATGATTTGCGCATGCTCGTCCTGCGATATATACGTGGGGCAATAATTGTAGTTTTCGCGCCGCACGCCGCAATATGTAGTGCTGCGGGCCATTCGGATTGCTTGCCCATATTCAAAGTGCAGGTTGTGACGCTCGTTCATATCGAGCATAGCGCGGCGAACACTTCCGCAGGACAGCAGGCGCTCGAAGAAATAGGAAACGGCGGGCTGCATGTCGGGATCAATTGACAGACGCTTGTTTTCGATGCGGTAACCGGGCGGCGCACAGCCTCCGATCCATATACCGTTGGCGATCTGGTTGTCGTGGATATCACGGATGCGGTCGCCGTCCGTGTCGCATTCCTGCTCCGCAATTGCGAGACGAAGATTTATCATCAAGCGCCCGTTTGTTGTTTTGGTGTCGTAATCTTCCTTTACGGCGCTCCAGTTTACGCCGTGGGGGATTAGATGCTCGTTCATCATTTTATGATAATCGTATATGTTGCGGAACCAGCGATCCAGACGCATGACGATAATTTCATCAATCAGCCCGGAATCTACATCTTTCATCATCTGGCCGAATGCTTCGCGCCGATCCAGCCGCTTGCGCGCGGTGATTCCGGCATCTACATAAATGTTAAACAGTTCTATGCCGTGCGCTTTGGCGTATGCGCGGATTTCGGCCTCCTGCGCATCGAGGGACAGCCCGCGTGTGGCCTGCTCGGCGGTAGAAACGCGAATATAGCCCACGCCGCGAATTACATTCATGCCGCGCGCCTCCTTCCGCATACCGCTGCCGCTGCCCGCGTATGAATGCAACAGAGAGGGGGCGCGGCAATGGATGCAGTAAAGATATATGCAGAACTGGCGCGTATCATTTCAGGGCGGGGAACGCCTGTAAAAATCACTGTGGAGAAGGTGAAAAAAGACATAAAGAAAACACCTCGCTGTCCAAAATAGGTACAAGAGACTATGCAGCGCGGCGTTTTCGTGGTACAATATACTTTGTGGGGTGATATTGTGCCACGGCTTTGCCGTGTTGCCTGTATTGCTTCGGCCGCGTTCCCTGCGCCAACAGGGGGCGCGGCTTTTTGTTTTTATTATGAAACGGTTTTCGGCCGCCGCCGTGGAACGCTTGGTTGCTTTCTACGGGGTAGCCCCTCGAACAGGAATTTGCAAAGCACTTTCACTTCTTCCTCGGTGAGTGCGTCAATCATATTGTCGCGCCTGTTGCCGTCAGGCTCCTACAAAATCGCGGAGGCTTTTTCTGCAAAGCGGAAAATATTGTCCAGCACGCAACCGTGCGCAACATGAGATAATAACACGGTGAATTTATTTGCAAGTATTTACTTGGCAGGCCCGTAGGCGCGCGGGCCTCACTCTGACAGAATTAGAAGCGCTTACCGGGATAGGGAAAACGACGTTGAACAACATCGAAAACGGCACAGTGTCGCCGCGCCTGGATCAGTTGGAGGCGATAGCCCGCGCAACGGGCACTAAAATAACAGATTTGTTTGACGCACCGAACAAATAATGCAACCAGAATTATAACACATAACAGTGCAGCGTGGTGGACATGCACAGTATATTTCCCGAAATCGGGAAATATGGCGCAAAACCACCAAAAAGCGGGAAATATCTGGTAAAATGCATCCAAGGAGGTGAGCGCTTTGGATGCGCAGTATTATCGTAAAGTGCTTAACGAGCTTTTGAAACTTGCAAACCTCGCACAGCTAAAACGAATATACAGGTATGCGCAAACAATAATTTTACATGGCTCCAGTTGAGCGAAAACGGCGGCTTGCCCTTTGGGGTGGCTGCCGTTTTATTGGTTATTGGATAGAAAGAGCTTGTGCTGTTTGACTTTATGCTCCAAAATTGCCCATCATGTTATGAAAATGCCGCCAGTCATCGGGACTGAACCGGGAGAATCCGCGAAAAACGGAACGTGCAAAATCGATGGCGTCTGCTGGTACAGTGCCGAGTAGTTTTATGATTTGCTCGGTGTTTTCGATGAACATTTCACCTTGCCCGGTAGTAAGCCAGCCATAGTCGATATTAAATTCACGACAAACGAGCATTATGGTTTGCTCCGAAGGATTATTTTTTTCGCGCTCCAATAAACTAACAGAACTTTTGGTTATTCCGATTTTTGAGCCAAATTCTTCTTGCGAAAGGCCCAAATGCTCGCGAATTTGTTTTAATCGCTCATTTATGCAGACACTGTTATTTGAAGAAGGGCAAGAACTTAAGTTTGAACCATGGGTTTTGGTGAACATTTCGCCTTGCCCGGTGGTGAGCCAATCGTAGTCGATGCTAAATTCACGGCAAATTAACATAACGGTTTGCGTCGATGCGGAATTTTCACCGCTTTCAATTCGACTGATTGCCGATGTAGTTATACCTATTTTACGACCCAATTCACCTTGAGACAATCCAAGGGCAAGACGAAGCTGCTTTATGCGCTTATTCATACGACACCGCCTTTTGCATTGAAACGGGGCCACTATTTTATTCTTCGTTACTTGCTGGCAACGTGTTTACCTCGTCGGGGTTCATCCCGCCGAGGAATTTTTTTATCAGGCTGTGAAGCTGCTGCCAATCCTCGGTGCTGAATTGAGCGAACCCGCGAAAAATTGCCCGCGCAAATTCATTTTCTCCGGCCAGCACGGTGTCAACCAGCTTTGTGACCTGATCGTCGTTTTCGGCGAACATTTCGCCTTGCCCGGTAGTAAGCCAACCGTATTCGATGTTAAATTCACGGCAAATCGATTTAACTGTTTGCCCCGAGGCTCCATTCGAACTGCTTTCTATTCTGCTGACTGCGGATTTTGTAATTCCCAAGCGTCGCCCGAATTCTTCTTGAGACAACCCGAGAGAACGACGAACTTCTTTTATACGTTGATTCATTGTTTCACCATCCTTTCTTGAACCAATGATAACACACAACGTTGAGAAATGCAACAGTTTTGAATGAAAAAGGGTTGACAAAGTTCTAAAACTCAATTATAATATGTTTAAAGGTTGAGTAACTTAACGATGCGAAAGAAAAATGGGAGGCCCAAAATGAACAAACAGCAGAGAGACTACGAAAAAGCAAAGCAGGCAAAGCGGTGCGTAGAAATGAAGATGGAGGCGCGCGAGAAATCCTTTTTAAAGGGCCGTGGGCTTATGGACAGCGAGGGAACCGAAGCCGACAGTCTTTATAAAATCGAAGATGAAGCCCTTTTTGATATGGCGTGCAAAGAATTCGATTCATTGCCGGGTATTCCTGAACTGAATGAAGAATACGCCCGCGCGGGCGAAGCACTGCACGCAGCGGAGGAGGCGCTGGTGGAATACGCTTTATCAATTGCGCCGACAGCCGCTGCACGTACCTTGCGAGAGAGCGTGAAAAACGATTATACGATTCGGCAGAAGATTATAACCCTCACAATGAAATTAGATACCAAAACAGTAAAAACAAGGAAATAAAAACAAGGCTGACCCATCGGCCAGACGGGGAGAAGGGATTTGAGCAAATGGACAAATGGACGCATACGACACTCTTTGACAGACCATACCCGCCAGAGAAGCGGGTGGAGGGACTGGCGATTTCACAAGCCATTGTAGGAGGCTATTGTGACGAGTGCGTGTTCCTCACAAAGTGCATAACGCAAAGAACATTTAAGTTCCCGGCCTCCGCATGGTGCATGAAGCGCAAGGCAAAAATACTTAAAAAGTGGCGCGGGAGGTGACACGATGAAAAAGCAATTGCAAGAACCCGCATCGTCGGTAGTTTCACAGCCAGAGCCAAGCGAAAAAGATGATTTAATCAGCAGAAAGGCGCTCATGCAGCAATTGCACGATGCCGGAGGCTGCGGAGCACCGCCCGAAAGCTGGGCTGATGGGTATGACAAGGCAATTGATCTGGCCTATGGGATGGCAGAGAACGCCCCCGCCATCGACCCGGTGAAAGTTGCGGCCCAGGCACTTGACGTGTCACCCGGCCGCCTCCGCGAGCTGGCGCAGGCGTATCGGTTGCTTGGAAATACCGTATATGAGCCAAATAAGAGAGGGGTTATCTCTACATACAAGGTGATTTCTGTGCATTTTTCTGGGTGTTCGATTCTTGTAGGGTGGGATTTACTAGACGGTATTTATTCAAATCTGAATGGATTTGAAATATCTGCTCTCGGCAAAACCGTATTTCTGACCCGCGAAGCCGCCGAGGCCGCGCTGGATGCGATGGGGGGCGAAAACAATGCTTGAAATAGTGCCTATATCCTTGGCCGAAGCTAATCAATACGTCTCTGAGCATCACCGCCACCACAAGCCGGTTGTTGGCCACAAATTTTCCGTTGGATGCACAGACGGGGAGAATATTGTCGGTGTAGCCATCGTAGGTCGCCCGGTTGCCCGTTACTTGGATGATGGATGGACACTTGAAGTAAATCGTCTTTGTACCGATGGAACCCGCAATGCCTGTTCCATGCTTTACGCGGCGGCGTGGAGGGCTGCGCGTGCTATGGGATACCATAAACTGATTACCTACATACTCGATAACGAACCGGGCACAAGCCTGCGTGCTGCGGGCTGGAAATGTGTGGGACAAGCTGGCGGGCTGCGTTGGACGGGTAGGAGACGCCCGGAAGTGGATTTGTGTCCTGCGCAGATGAAACTGCGGTGGGAAATTGGAGAAGAGGCCGCGCTGGAGGAAATGGGAGCACAGTAATGACCGCACAAACCTGTTTTACAGATGAAATCACAGTGGATGGATTTTGCGGCGGCGGGGGATGGAGCACGGGGTTTGAACTTGCCATAGGACGCCCGGTTGATATTGGAATCAATCACGACGCAGCCGCTATTGCGCTTCACAAGAAAAATCATCCCTATACAAGGCACTATAACGAAAACATATGGGAAGTAGACCCGCGCACAGCGTGCGCAGGCCGTCCGGTGGGATGGGCGCACTTTTCACCGGATTGCAAACATTTTAGCCGCGCAAAGGGTGCAAAACCTGTAAGCAAAAACATACGGGGCCTTGCATGGGTTGTACTGAAATGGGCCGGCACAGTGCACCCGCGTATTATCAGCATGGAAAATGTTGTGGAGTTTATGACCTGGGGGCCTTTGGCAGCCGCGCGCGACAAAAAGACAGGACGGGTGCTGAAAAAAGACGGCACTGTGGCGGCGCCGGGGGAGCGCGTAGCGTATCAGGAACAGCAGCTCGTGCCGGACAAGCGCCGTGCAGGCGAAACCTTTCGGCAGTTCGTGAAGGAACTGCGGGAGCTGGGATATACGGTAGAATGGCGGGAGCTGACAGCATGCGATTACGGAGCGCCGACCACGCGCCGCCGCTTTTTCCTGCTTGCACGCCGGGATGGGAAGCCAATTGTATGGCCGCAGCCGACACACGGCGACCCGCGCAGTGCCGCCGTGCAAAGCGGAAAGCTGCGGCCATGGCGCACGGCGTCGGAAATCATCGACTGGGCACAGCCGTGCCCATCCATATTTGAGAGAAAAAAACCGCTGGCGGAAAACACGCTTCGCCGGATTGCGCGCGGTATTCAGAAATTCGTCGTTGAAAACCCGGAGCCGTTTATTGTTCAGGTGAATCATGCAGGAGAACGTTTTCGAGGGCAGGAAATCACAGAACCACTGCCCACACTTACGGCAAAACATGGGTTTGGAGTGGTAACTCCTTATATCATGTGCAATAACCAGAATAACATAGGAAGTTCGCCGGAAGAACCAGTACATACAGTAACCACGGGAAATAGGCACTTTGTTGCATGCCCTACGCTGATACAGTATCATAGCGAACAAAGCAAAAGAGAACACCGGGGGCAGAATGTCGTGGAACCGCTGCAAACGGTAGACGCATCCAACCGCTACGGCTTGGCGGCGGCCACGTTGGTACAGACGGGATACGGAGAGCGTAAGGGCCAGGCACCGCGCGCCCTCGATTTGGAAAAACCGCTGGGCACGGTAGTGTCCGGGCAGAAGCATGCGGCGGTAACTGCGTTTTTGTCCAAATATTACGCGGGCGGATATACAGGAGCGGGCAGCGCGGCAGACGCCCCGGTGGATACCATAACGGCGATAGACCATAACAGCCTTTGTACGGCCAACATCGTGCAGCTAAATAATAACTGTACGGGGCAGCCAATGACAGAGCCGCTGCACACCGTCACGGCAGGCGCGGGCCACTTTGCGGAAGTGCGTGCACTGCTTATTAAATATTATGGCAAGGGAACGGCGCACAGCCTTACGGAGCCGCTGGACACAATTACCAGCCGCGACCGCTTCGGACTGGTAACGATCAGCGGCACAGAGTATCAGATTGTAGACATTGGTTTACGCATGCTTTCGCCGCGTGAATTGTACAATGCACAGGGCTTTCCCCCGGATTATGAAATAGAGTTTGATTGCTACGGGAAGGCATATCCCAAAAGTGCACAGGTTGCACGCTGCGGAAATGCTGTGCCTCCGCCGTTTGCCACGGCGCTTGCACGGGCGAATGTACCGGAATGGTGCATGGGAAAGAGTTTTCAAACTATGGCCGAATGGGCTGATTACGTAGCGGTGTGAAAAAAAGAATGGAGACAGTAAAAACGATTAAAGAGCATAGGTAATTATTGAGAGTTGCGCGAATTGGAGGTAAATGCATGAAAAGAATGAGAAGAACATTTTCCACACTGGCACTGGCGGTAGCCATTGCCACGGCGTTTACAGGCTGCGAAACCGAGGCGCAGCGCGTGTCCTACAACCTGTCACAGCAGGCGGATAATTTCAACGATATCCGGCAGGTGACAGTAATAAACTGCTTGCAAGGAGACGTGCTGTTTCAGATGACAGGAAAGATGTCAATTACTGCTGATACAGAGGACAATCAACTGGAAATCGTGGTGGAAGATGAAAACGGCGAGTACAAAAAACACTTTATCGGCTTGAGCGATAATGTCACCTATGTGGTGGAAGACGTCACATCCGGAGATGTCAACAAGTATAAGTACACGCTGAATTTCAACCCCAAAATGTGGCTCCCCGAGATTTCCACAATTGAATAGGATGCCAAAGCAGAATCAAATACGCCCCGGCGCTTGCAGAAATGCAGCGCCGGGGCATTTGTTTTTGCTTGCGGTTGAGAATTGGAACTAAAGAGGTTGAAAAAGTGTTGACAATGTGTTGATTCTCAACTATAATATAAGCATAAAGTTAAGAAACTCAACGGATTTGAGGCGTAACTTGTTCAACCAAAGCGGGACAAGCAGAAAGGAGGCGCTAATGAAAAAAGGATGGGTGTGCCGCATTTTCGTTCAATGACGTTCTCTGTCCGGGGCTGATCCGCTCCGCCGATGATGGCCCACGGAGGGCCGAAACGGGAACGCAAAACGAAAAGGAGGCGAGGACATGCCCGAAAAGCGCGAAATCGTGGAGCAGACGGCGCAGGATTTTGAAAAGCTGCCCAACGATATGAAAATGTACGTTTTGGGGTATATGGCGCGCTGCATGGAGGAGCGCGCCACAGAGAAAAAGCCCGCCTAACAGGCGGGCAGAAAGGAGCCGTTATGAGCACAACACTGAATGCCCGGCGCGTATATGAAGCGCTGGCGAAGATTTTGGCGAAAAAAGAGAACGCCGTTATAACCGTGACGGTAACGAAAAAGGAGGAGCCAGCAGCATGATTGAACACGCGAGAGACAGCGCGGCGAGCTATATGGATATGAGCGGGCGGGATATTGCTTCGGCGCTACTGGATTTGGCAGACCGCGCAAATTTGGAGGATGCAAGCCTGTACCGGGAGGCGGCGGCCCGCCTGACCTGTCCGCCGCCGAAGAAAGACCCAACAAAGGTTTTTGTAACCATCGAAGTTGACACAAGCAAAGTAGATGCCGCCACGGAAAAAGTGAAGGAGCTTCAAGCGCTGGCGCTTGAAACGCTGGATTACATGGCCGCGCTTGATGCGGCAATCACGAACTTTCGCGCGCCTGCAAAAAGCTGCAAGCGGTTTCGGGGTTGATGTGGGATCGTGACACCTACGCTTTAGAACGTGCGGCGTACTATTCGCGCCGGGCGCGCCGGGAAAGTTGGCAGGAGCGCCACGCGGCCCGCCAGCGCAAAGCGTGGGAAAACGGAATTTTCGACCATACGCCAGACCCTGCCGCACCGTTTGGAACGCTGGCCCGGTACGGGTATCTGCTTTCGTTGACAGACGAGCCAGTGGCGCGCGCGTTTGAGGAATATAAACGCCGTGTAGGAGTGCCGCAGCATGCGGCGGTATCGGACAAGCAGCGATACGCATTTGAAAACGAGTATATAGCAATAGCGCGGGAAAAGGCCGCAGCCCGCAAGTTGATACGTTTCCCGGGCGGCCAAGGAGGAAAAGAAAAGCCCCGGGCGCGGTAGCAACGCGCCCGGGGACAACTGCGGGGAAAAATGAGGCTGTACAGTACATATATAGTATACCGCTTTTCCCCGTAAACGTCAAGAAAAAGCAGCGGCCAAGCAAGGCCGCATGCGGCCTTGTAATCGAATCCTAAGAAGTGAACCACGGGGGAAATGATGAAAACACAAGGAACAGGACAGAGAAAAAAGAAAACAGATTTCGTCCCGTATGACTATGAATCGGCTTTTGAACATTCGTGCGAAATGCTGGCGGCTGATGAAGTGGCCCGGTTATTGCGGGACAGAAAAAAATGCGTGCACGCGACAAAAGAAATCAGGGCGGGAAACCAATTGGAAGTGGAGATATACCCGGAGTTCACAAAACTTCCGGCGGCCATTCCGCGCAAGAAAAACACGGCGGCACAAAAAGACCTGAACGACCGAAACAGTCAGAAAGAATGCGTGCGCACCATCAACGAGAATTTCGGCCCGCGCGATCTCTGGTGCACGTTCACATACCGCAGAGGCTGCGAACCGCTGGATTATAACGAGGCGCTGAACAACATGCGAAATTATATCCGGCGTATCCAGCGCCGCCGCAAGCGGTTGGGGTTGCCGCCCACAAGGTACGTGGGGGTTATAGAGTGGCAGGAGGACGAAGAAAAAGGAATCAGGTGCCACCACCATGTTTTTTTTGACGGTGCCATGTCCATGGAAGAAGTGGAGAAGCTGTGGGGACTGGGCGACCGCAATGAATTGCGCAAACTGGACTATGATGAAAACGCTTTGAACGGCGTAGGCTTTTACACCACCAAAGCGCCGCGCGGTCGAAAAAAGTGGATTTCTTCGGTCGGGTTAAGGAAAGCCGTTGAAAAAAAGAGCTACACCAAGTTCAGCGCCGCCGCCGTGGGGCGAATGGCAAAAGACCGCGACGCGATCCGCACGGCAATGGAAAAGAAATTCCCGGGGTACTGGTATTTGGAGGGAAACGCCCGTGCGAACTGCTGCAATAAGCAGTTTTACATATCCGCCCGGCTGCTGAAAAAGGCGGAGCTGGGCGACGAAGTAACGGTGCAATACACAAAACTGGAAGGGATGCCCGTGCCGCCCATTACGGGGCGCTTTTGCCGCGTGACGCGTTTGTATACCGTAGAAACGCCGCTCGGGCCGCAGGAATGGGGCGAGATCGTGGACGCACGCGGACGCCGACACAATCTGCCCGCCAGAGCGCTGATAAAGACAGGCAGCGGGCGAACACAAAGGACAAAACCAAGGAGGAAACGAAAATGCACATAATTTCGGCAATGATTTTCGGCGCGCTGCTTGGAGCGGCGTTTACTACTGCAGGATTCCTCGCAGACGGGAAAGGGAGTGCGAGAAAATGAGCGAAGCGAAAGAGTACATACCGCTGCGCCGCGCAATTGCGATAGACTTCGACGGGTGTTTGTGTAAACCGGGCGCGTGGCCGGAAATCGGCGCGCCGAACTGGCGCGTAATCGAGGCGGCGCTGAAAGAACGGGCGGACGGCGCGGCCCTTATCCTGTGGACGTGCAGGGAGGGAGAAATGCTGCAGCAAGCCTTGGATGCGTGCAAGGGCTGGGGCTTGGAATTCGACGCGGTAAACGAGAGCCTGACGGAATGGCGTGAACGGTACGGAAATGACCCGCGAAAAATCGGCGCGTCGGAATACTGGGACGACCGCGCCCGGTCGATGCCGTTTGACACGGATATGACGGACTGCAACGGGCGACGAATCAAGGCGGGCGACATAGTGCGTGTCGCAGGACAGGACGCGCTTTTTGTGGTTGGGGCAGACGTGCAGGTGTGGGTAATCGAAAAAGCGCTCCGCGACCGCACCTATGAAGTGCGGGACGGCGCGGCGTTGGAAGTATTGAGAGAATCGGAGGCGGGCGGATATGTATAGAATCCCGTGCCAATTAGAGGGGGAAGAACAGGCGGCGCTTTTCCGATGGGCGCAGTTTCAAAGCGGGAAATACCCGGAATTGGATTTGATGTTCCATATCCCGAACGGCGGCAAGCGCGGCAAAGCGGAGGCGGCGAGGTTCAAGGCGGAGGGCGTAAAGGCCGGAGTGCCGGACATATTTTTCCCGAAAGCGAAATGGATTGAAACAAAGCGCCCGGGCGGCGGTTTTGACAACAGCTTTTATTGCGGCCTGTTCGTGGAAATGAAGCGAATCAGCGGCGGCACTGTAAGCGCAGAGCAGAACCGCTGGCTTGAGGAATTGCGCCGCGCCGGGTATGCGGCGGAGGTGGCGCGGGGATGGGAGGCCGCAGCCGCCATTATTCTGGATTACATAGAGGGACGATACACGCCAATATACAAGACCAAAGCAGAAAAGGAGGCAAAAGCATGTTTGTAATTGCTGTGCAAGCGGAAAAAGGCGGCGTTGGAAAAACGACGACAGCCGTTTCTCTGGCTTATATCCTAGCAGAGGAGCACAAGGCGCGCGTATTGCTGATAGATGCAGACCAGCAGGGGAACGCCTCACAGCTCGTCCAGCGGTACGACCCGGAGCACAGCGGCACCGTGGACGTGCTGGAGGGGAACAGAGAAATAACCGCCGCTGCGCTGCCTGTAACGCTGGAACGGTTTCGGAAGGACTACTATTTCGACATCCTCACGGCGAATGGCTATTTGATGAACACAAACGCCGACATTTTGCAGGACACCGTGCAAGACCAGGTGCACCGCCTGCGCAAGGCTCTGCACGCTGCGCGCGGTTGGTATGACTATGTTGTGATAGATTGCGGCTTACTCATGGATATGGCTGTGCTTAACGCTATGGTGGCGGCGGATGTGTGGATCGTACCCATGCGCCCGGGCGGGCTTGAAGCGGATGCCGTAGCGAATGCGGAGGAACGGCTGGAAGAACTGCGGCAGCTCAACCCGGATTTGTTTGCCGTTGGCCTGCTGGTGGCCGCAGGAGCGAGCAAAAAGCATGCGGAGGTATACGAGTGGCTTGCGCGTGAAACGCGCTTGGGGGCGATTCCAGCGGTCATTCCACGCGGTATCATAGGGGAAACATACACAGCGGCGCGCATGCCGCTGCCAGCATACCGCCCGCGCTGCAAAATCAGTGACGCATACAGGCAAGTTGCGCGGTATGTGGCGGAGGCCGCGCGCGTCGCGGCCAAGAAACGGAAAACCGGGGAGGGCGAATAATGAGCGGGCGCAGCGTATTGCAAAATCTGAATGAGCAAAGCAAGGCGGGCGTGCGGGAGGAGCCGCGCGGACGATTCCGTACGAAGGATATTGAGATAACAAATCTATATCCGAACAGCGGGAATTTTTATCCTGTGCACGAAATCGAAGAACTGGCGCTGAATATCCAAACGGCGGGCCTGCTGCAAAACATCGTTGTGACATACGACCCGGACGAAGAAGGGCACGACTATCGCATAATTTCCGGGGAACGCCGCTGGCGCGCCATGCTGCTTTTGCTGGAACAAGGAAATGAGCAGTTCCGGCTCGTCACGTGCCAGATAAAACAGCACAAAACGGAAACCGAGGAGCGCCTGAACCTGATAATGGCGAATAGTTATCGCGTAAAGGACGCGGCCACGCTGCTGGAAGAAGTGGCGCAGCTCAAAAACTGCTTGCAAGAGTTGAGGGCGGGCGGCGTGCGCGAAGTCAACGGCGTGCCCCTGACAGAGGGGAAACTGCGCACAGCTATGGCCCGTTTGCTGGAAATCAGTGAAACCAAGATCGCGCAGTTAGAGGCGGTCAACAAAAACCTGATTCCGGAACTGATGGAGCGCATCAAGGACGGCACACTGGCGTTTTCGGCTGCGTATCAGCTCGCGGGCTTGCCGAAAGAGGAGCAGGAACGGCACGCCGAAGCGTCGCAGCCAATTACCGAGAAACAGGCGCGGGAGGAAAGGGAGGCGCAGAAGCGCAAAGAGCTTGCTGCACGTTATGCCGAGCGTGAATGCCCCGTAAGCGGATGTTTTTGCGATAACGCTGAAAATCTGGCGGGCTATTACCGGGACGGCGCGACAGCGGGGTGTCCGGGATGCTGTGCCAATTGCAACAACGCGGCCACATGTGATAACGCATGTACGGAAATGCGCACAGCGCTTGAAAATACATCCGGTTGGGAATCGGAATACAAAGGCGGCGAAGAAGAAGGGCCGGAACTTGAACTCCAACCGCAGGAGCTGCCGCTGGAACCGCACCCGGAACACGCGACCAGCGCGTGTTATACGTGCGCACACTGGGATGAATGCACGGAAAAGTCGGACAGGGTGACGCGGTGTGACCGTCACGAGCTGCCGCAGGCGCGGGCGTCGGAGAAATCCGAGCCGATAGCGGCGCACAGCGCAAACGCCATATCCGAGCCGGCCATTGTGCTGGGATTTATCCGGCATGCCATAGACTTGCAGGCAGACCCGATCATGCATGTGCAAGAGCATGCGCTACTTGATGCCCTGTGGAAACGCTGGAATGAGACAGGGGGATGGCGGTAGTGGGAAGGTTGATATTTGGAGCACGCAACAAAGGTATTCAGTGATATACGCAGACCCGCCGTGGAGTTATGTGCAAGGCGGACGGGGGGCGGCAAAAAAACATTATGCGACGATGGCGACGGAAGAAATAGAAAATTTACCTGTGAAAAGGCTTGCTGACGCCGATTGCACGCTTTTCTTGTGGGTGACTTTTCCAAACCTCAAGCAAGGGCTTTCGACAATTGAGGCATGGGGATTCCAATACAAGACCATTGCGTTTAATTGGGTTAAAAAGACAAAGCGAGGAAGGTACTTCTGGGGGTGCGGACATTGGACGCGGAGTAATTCGGAAGTATGTCTTTTAGCGGTAAAAGGAACCCCGAAAAGAGTCTGCGCAAGTGTACACAGCGTAATAGATTCGGAGGTACGGGAACACAGCCAGAAGCCAGAAGAAGCACGCACACGTATAGTGCAGCTTATGGGAGACGTTCCGCGTATAGAACTTTTTGCGAGAGAGTATGCGCCGGGCTGGGACTGTTGGGGAAATGAGGTTTAAAATATGCTTGAACAAATATTATTTTGGGCGCGCCTACACAAGGACATGGGCACGCGTGCCGCTTTGGAGTGGTGGCTGGGGAGCGCGGCCACGGAGGAACAAATCGCTAATTGGGAGAAAGCGCACCGCGCCCTGATGCCTGCGCATCTGATCGTGCAGCGCCTCCAAAGCGGAGAATATGAGGCCGTGGGCTGGGAAGTAGAGAACGGCGGCGACAGTGCCGTGCGTCGTGCATGCTGGTACATGGCCGGAATGCTGCCGTATACGGCAGACTGGGGCGAAAGCTGGGAACTGTACTGCCAAAAGTGGCAGGATCATGCGCACGACGTTTTGCGCCTGCTCACTTTTCCGGGGGATATGCTGCATCTGACGGCACAGGCGGAAATCGGACAACCGCGCCGGGTGCGGGATTTATACTACATGGGCAAAATTCGGCGGGGACGTTGGGAACACGCGGAGGATGCCGGGCGGCTTCTGATTGTGGGGCCTCTGACAGAAGGGCAGGCCGGGCAGTTATGGAAAGAAGAAGATTGCGAATATCAGCCGATCAGCGCGGAAGAAGCGGCGCAATACCATTGGTGCCCATACCGTGGAACGAATTTAAAAACATGTGATAACGCATGCGGTAAACCGCACAAGTGCGAATAGACGAAAAAGGGGCGGCGAAATGCTGGAAACGAACAGAATCTACAATATGGATTGCTTGGAGGGTATCAAAAAAATAGAAACAGGAAGCGTTAAGCTGGTAGCGACTGATCCGCCGTACTTCCAAGGGTTTACGCACAACGGACAGAAAGGCGCGTTCAACGATTTGGCAATCAGCCGCCCGTTTTTCGCACAGCTTGCGCAGGAATTTGCACGCATATTATCCGAGGACGGAGAGTTTTATATTTTTTGCGATTGGCGCGGATATGCGTTTTATTACCCGATATTTGCAGACTATCTACCTGTGCGCAATATGATTGTTTGGGACAAAATGAGCGGTGCCGGGAATTTTTACCGAAATACGCACGAACTGATGATTTATGGGGCTGTAAATTCGCAGACAATCAGACGAGAAACGAATGTATGGACGGAAAAGGCGTTTTCTTCCGGCGCGCGTGTTTCGGATGGAGAAAAAGCACATCCAACGCAAAAGCCGCTTGGAATTATGCAGCGGATTATAACCAATAGCAGCGCGCCGGGCGATTTGGTGCTGGATTGCTTTGTTGGGAGCGGCAGCACGGCAGTGGCTGCGGTTAAAACAGGGCGGCGCTTTATCGGGTTTGAAATTGACGAGAGATATTTTAATATCGCACAAGACAGGATTGCACGGGAAACCAAAGCGGCATTCCTTGCGCCTGCAACGTGAGAAAAGAGGAAAAGATATGCTGGAATCTTTTTTGTACGTGTTTGACATCTGCATGCACTTGCTTATGGCGCTGCTTGCGGTAGCGGCCGCGCTGGTTATTGCTGCGGCAATTGGAATCATTGCAGCAATGCTTATTGCACTACTGTGGGAACGTGTCAACCGCATTTTTGACAGGCTCACAGGCCCGGAAGAAAAGAAACGCAGAGAGGACAGACGGGCGCGGAAAGAGCTTGCACGCCAGAGGCACAAAGCGGAGAAACGAGAATGAAGCGGGAAGAAATGAAAGCCAGCTTGATGCGATACCGTGACGCGATTGTGAGAGAGCGGCAGATGGCCGGAGAATTGCGCCAGTTACGCATCCGCCGCCGAATGCTGGAGCAGTGCCAGGGCGCAGAAGCGGCGGACGCGGCTCAAAGCATTGGAAAGCTGGAACAGGAGATAGCACGGAATGTGGAGGAGAGCCTGCGCACGCGCGGAGAAGTGCTGGCGCTGATTGGGCGGATACAAGACCCGAGCGAAAACGCGGTGCTGGTGCTGCATTACATAAACGGCGATAGTCTGGAGCGCGTGGGCGAAAAGATGGACAGATCGGAGCGGTGGGCGAGGGATAAGCATACACAGGCGCTTGACAGACTGTGCGGGTTATAGGGGCGCTGTTCCTTTCCTTGCCGCATAGATAGGCGATAGCATAGAGGAGAGAGCGCGCCATGCAATACGACCCGAACAAGTGGCCTGCGTGCTGGATACTGGAGCTTATAGCACAGGACAGGCTGCATGAATTCTATACATCCGGGCTGTGGCTGCGTGCTCGTGCGCGTGCGCTGCGGAACCAGCACAGAGAGTGCCAGCGCTGTAAAGCGCGCGGCTTGATTGTGACAGAGGGCGACAGGCGGGAGGACGGCAGCGTGGTATATCTGACAGTACACCATGTCAACAGGGTAAGGGAACGGCCAGACCTTGCCCTGATGGAATACACACCGGGGGGCAAAAGGAATTTGGAGGTGCTTTGCGATAGTTGCCATTGGCACGAACATCACAAAGCGGCGGCGGTAAAATATCCAGAACGTTGGTAGCCCCCCGCCCCCTATGGGGTATCCCAAAGCGGCTTAGGAAAGACCGAGGGGGATGCCCGACTTTCCGCCCTCGTCGCGTGCGCGAGGGAAAATTGGGGGAGCATACGCGCGCGGGTACAAAGGAATTTGCGAAAAAAGCGGTGAAAAAACCGCATTTTTTCGTAAAAACGAGACCGAAATTTAAAAACCGGGAGGAGGCGGTGCTGGTGGCATCGGTTCGTGAAATCAAGGCGGATTTGGAAACGCAGTTGAAAGCCAAGGGGGCGGACACGCCCACATTCAAGGCAATGCTGGACGATTACGTGTTTTTTTACCAGCAGATGAAGAAAGCGCAGGCCGACGTGCGAAAAAACGGGCTGATGGTCGATGCAGTATCGGCGGCGGGGAAAAAGTACAAAAAGCAAAACGACTGCGCTAAGCTGGCCGTGCTGTACAACCAGCGCATGCTTGATATTTTAAAGCAAATGGGCCTGACCACGGAGAAGGTGCAAACGCCGGATGACGACGGGAATCTTTAATTGCGCCGCGATCCGGGAATATGCGGAAAGAGTACGCGCCGCGCCCGTGCTCGTGGGCCGGGAGCAGATAGCGCTTATCGAATGGCTGGAAATCCTCGACGGCAAAGAAACGATACAGGTTGACGAGGAACAACTGGCCCGGTACTTCGACCTGCAGCAATACTTCCCGTTTCGGCTGCTGCCTTGGGAAAAATTCTGTTTTGCGCTCCACTGCTGCACATATCGCCCAAATGGACGCCCGCGCTTTCCCATCCTGTTTATACTGGTAGGGCGAGGCGCGGGCAAAAATGGTTATCTGTCCTTTGAAAATTTCGCGCTGCTTACACCTGTGAACGGCATTCCGGCGTACAATATCGACGACTTTGCAACGTCCGAGGAACAGGCGAAAACATCGTTTGAAGAAGTGCGCACGCAAGTGCTTGAAGCGAACGAGGCGAAAATGCGCCGTAAATTCGACTGGACGAAAGAGAGCATCACCAACAAGGCGACGGGCAGCACATGGAAATACCACACCCGCGCACCCGGTACAAAGGACGGCGGCCGGCCGGGCAAAGTGAATTTTGACGAGTTCCACGCCTATGAAAACACGAAGCTCATTGACGTAGCGGTTACGGGATTGGGTAAGGTGCCGCACCCGCGCCGCACCATCGTAACGACGCAAGGCGACGTGCGAGACGGCCCGCTGGACACAACACTGGAAAAGGCCCTTGCGATTCTCGCCGGGGAAAAGGAGGACGGCGGCATGCTGCCGTTTATCTGCCGCTTGGACAGCGACGACGAGGCCAGAGACCCGAAGAACTGGCACAAGGCAAATCCGAGCCTGCAATACTTTGGCGACCTCATGGACGAAATTATGTTGGAGTACGCCGAATGGCTGGACGATCCTGTGGGGCATCCGGGATTTATGACAAAGCGGATGAACCGCCCGCAAGGCGATAAGGACGCGGAGGTGACAAGCTGGGATCATGTGAAAGCTACGGCGCGGGAGGTGCCAGACCTCACGGGCAAGCCGTGCGTGTGGGGGATTGACTACGCCAGTACATCGGACTTTATGGCGGCGGGCCTGCTGTTCCTTGTGGACGGAACGTATTACTGGATTACCCACACATGGGTGTGCAAGCACAGCAAGGATTTGCACCGAATCCAATACCCGCTTGCAGAGGCGGAGCAGCGCGGACACCTGACGTTTGTTGACGAGCCGGACATGGAGCCGTCGCTGGTGGTGGACTGGCTGCAAGAGCAGCGGAAAAAATATAAATTCATCTACGGCGCGATAGACCATTACCGCTTCACGCTCATGGGCAAATACTTAAAGGCAGCGGGCTTTATTCCGCAGAAAGGCAAAGAGGACGGAAACTACAAATTGACGTACTTGCCGGAGCAATCCGCAATAGCCCCAAGCCTGAAAAAGGCGTTTAACGCCGACGCGATAATATGGGGAGAAAACAGCCTTATGCGCTGGTATGTGGGGAATACAAAGCAAGTTGTGGATAAAAAAGGCAATGTCACCTTTGAGAAAATCGAACCCAAGAGCCGAAAAACGGACGGCTTCATGGCGTTTGTGGCTGCGTTCATCGTATCGGACAGGCTGGAACCGTACCAGCAGCAGCGGCCCAGGAACTTGGGCGTGTATACCTACGGATAAAACAGCACCGGGCCGTAAAATATTGGCCCGGTGCTGCTTTATTTTCAAAAAAGCTATTGACATATACACACTAAATGTGTATAATATAATCAAAGGAAGAAAGGGGGAAAGCGCAAAGAATGAAGCGGCGGGACTTGATAAAGAAACTTGAAAATGCGGGCTTCAAGTTGGCACGGAACGGCGGAAACCACGATGTTTACACCAGAGGCAAGGACATAGAACAGGTTCCGAGACACACAGAAATAAACGAGAGATTAGCAAGAGCAATCCTGAAAAAGTGGGGGCTGGACTAAGCCCCCACCCATCGGATGAATATACTATACGAATAACACTAAACTGAACCAGACACAAGCAATGGAGGCTGCGAAATGAAAAAAAGAATATACCCGGTTTTGTTCACACAAACGGCGGGCGCGGTTCTTGTCGAAGTGCCGGATTTGGAGATTTTGACAGAGGGAACCGATATGGCGGATGCCATAGAAATGGCGCGTGATGCGATAGGGCAGCGCGGCGTACTTCTGGAGGATAAGGGCGAGACGCTGCACGCGCCGTCGAGCATGGAAACAATTCACCCGGAAAACGGTACGTTTGCCGAAGATGGAAAGACAATTGTTTCCCTTGTGGACGTGGATTTTGAGGAGTACAGAAGAAAAAACGACAACAAAATGGTGCGCCGAAATGTGACGATCCCGAACTGGATGGACAGAGAAGCCGCCCGGGAAAAAATCAACGTATCCGGCGTACTGCGTGAAGCATTGGCGGAGCGTTTACAGGCGAACCGATAAGACAAGAAACCAGCGGCTCAAAGCGGGGCCGCTGGTTTTTTATGCTTGCCTATTGACTAACGCCTAGACATATGTTATATTATGCCTAGGCGTTAATTGGAGGTGATACGGTGTCGCCAAGAATGGGACGGCCGATTGCAGGAAGTGAACCAAAAAACAGGCAGATTGCGCTCCGAGCAACTGAAACGACGGTGAAAAAGTTTCAAAAGTGCGCGGAAATTACGGGAAAGACAAAGACGGAATTGCTTGAAAAAATGGTTGACGAGCTGCACAAGCGACTGACAAAAAAATAAGGCACTGCCCATCGACTGGAAATCACCGGGCAATGCCTTATCCACACCGCACCCGAAAGAGCGGTAAATCTATTATACCACGCTTTCGGGTGCTTCACAAGCGATAGGCCCGCAATGGGCGGAAAGGAGCACAGCATGGAAGAAAAAATGACATATGAGCATTATCTGAAATTGATAAATAAACTGCTGGAATGGGTGGCGGCGGATGATATGCGCAAGATTTATAACATGGTGCAGTATTACGCAATCACCAAGTACGGGCCGAAATACAGGGATAAACGCGCCGGGTAATGGGCGCGCGGGCGCAGCCGAAGGGGCTGCGCCTTTTCTTTTTCATCAAAGCGGGGCGGTTGGGCGTGGACTTCCTGTTTTTGCCGCCTCAACATGTGATACGGTGAGGGCGAGAAGCTGAAAGGCTTTTCGCCCTTTGTTTTTTACGCTGACAGGAAGGAGGGGACGGCCACGCGGATTGTTGAATTTATCAGGAGCACGTTTTTAGGCGGAGAACAGGATGCAGCCGCTCCGATTGTCCACGTAAGCACGGCCAGTTACAGCGAAAGAGAAGCGCGCGCGGCAGTGATGGAGCTTGCGATTTTTTCGTGTGTAAATCTGATTGCGGAAACGGCTGCCCGCGCAGAGGTGCGGACATTCCACAAAAACAAAGAGCTGCACGGGCTGGAGCATTACGCGTGGAACGTGCAGCCGAATATCAACCAGAACGCCATGCAGCTAAGGCGGGAGCTTTTCGCCCGGGCGCTGTACTTTGGCGAGGCGCTTCTGGTAGAGGTGAACGGGCAAATGCTGGTGGCGCAGAGCTTCCAGCGCGTGGAACACGCCACGGCCCCGGATGAGTTTTTCGGCATCGTCCTGCGCGGAGACACGGCCATAAAACGGCGTTTGACCTCCGACGAGGTAATTTATATCACCACGCAAAACAGCGAAGCACGGGCCATGCTGGGCGAGCTGGGGGCGCTTTACGGCGATATGCTGCGCACAAGCGCGTCGAACTACAAGCGCGCCGGAGGCATGCGGGGCACGCTGGAGATCGGCGCGCAGGCCAGCGGCGACCCAGACTTTGAAAAAGACTTGGAAACGCTGATGAATGAGCGTTTCAAAGCCTATTTTGAAGCTAAAAACGCCGTGCTGCCGCTGACGGAGGGTTACAAATACACACCGCAAACGGGCGCGGCGATTCAAAGCGCCAGCGAAATGTCCGCAATTGAGAAATTGACCGTGCAGCAATTTGCCCGGGCGTGCAACGCGTACAAAATTCCGCAGGAAATATTCACGGGACAGGCGGGATTGTCCAAGGATGCGGCGGAGGGCCTGCTGTCAAACGCCGTCGCGCCCCTTACGTGCCAACTTGGGCAGGAGATCACGCGCAAAAAGTACGGCGAAAAAGCCATAAAAGGTAACTATGCCATGCTGGACGTGAACTGCGTCAAGCACGTGGATATTTTTGAGATTGCAGACAAGGCGGACAAACTGATCGCCGCCCGGCTTTACAATTCCAACGAATTGAGGCGGAAGGTAGGCGACCCGGAGATCCCCGAGGCTTGGGCAAATGAGTACGCAAAAACAAAGAACTACGACTGGGGCGACGGCGGCACGGCATCGACCGCCGACGAGCCTGTGAAGCAAGACGGGGGAGGAGGTGAAGCAAGCAATGGCGCTGAAAATCAGCTTTAAAGCAGAGGCACGGACGGATAAAAACGGGGAGGGCGTAACGCACAAGCTGTACATTTACGACCCTGTGCACGGCGGCTACGATATCGACCCGGAATCGTGGGAGTTTCACACGAGCGAAACCAGCGCGGCGTATTTCCGCAAAGCGCTTGAAGCGGTGTCAAAGTCTGACACCATAGAGGTGCATATCAACAGCGCGGGCGGCAGCGTCAAGGAAGGGCTGGCAATTGCAAACCAGCTTGCAGCACACCCGGCGCGCAAGGTGGCGTATGTGGACGGGTTCAACTGCTCTGTATGCACCGCGATTTCGTCCGCGTGCAATCAGGTTGTTATGCCGAAAAGCGCGGTGGCGTATGTGCACCACGCGTGGGACAGCGTGGCGGGCAATGCCGCACAGCTTCGCAGCGCGGCGGATGCGCTGGATACCATCGACACCGCGTTCCGCGCCGCAATCTTGCGTCACGCGGGGGAGCGCATGACGGAGGAGCGGCTGGTGGAGCTTATGGACGCAAACGGCTACGAGGGCACATGGCTGACGGCGGAGCAATGCATAGAATGCGGCTTGGCGGACGAGCTGGCCGCATATGACATTGACCCGCAGGAGGCTATGCGCAGATTACAGGAGGCGCAGGCGAAAACAGACGCGGCCCCGCAGCAGGCAACAGCGTACAGCGCGGCAGCCGCGCTGCGGGCTGTGGCGGCTGCACTGTACACCATACCGCTGCGAAAACAGGAAGAACAGAAACCCGACGAGCCTGCCGCCAGCAGGGACTTGACGGAAATTTTGATGAAGCTGGCAGAAATGTGAGGGAGTAAAACGACATGAGAAACAAAGACGAGATCAAACAGAAAAAAATGGAGGCCGCGCAGGCCCTCGCCAGCGCCATGAAGGGCGGCGACGAGCAGAAAATCCAAGAAGCGTTTGTGGCGTTCAGCACAATCACCGAGGAGGGAATCAGGGCCGAGGCCGCCGAGGCGATGAGCGTTGAAAACCACGACACAACCGTACTGGCAAGCCGTGGCGTTCGCATGCTTACAAGCGCGGAAATCAAGGCATACACCGATTTGGGGAATTCCGTTGTTGCGGCGGCGCAATCTGGCGCGCCGACAAACTGGGAAGTAACGCTGCCGGAAACCGTGATCGACGCGGTGATGGACGATATCCGGCGCGCGCATCCGCTTCTGGATGAAATCACCTTTATGAACACCCACGGCGCAATTAAAATGCTGGTGAACAAAAAGGGCGCGCAGACCGCCGTGTGGGGCAAAATCACAAGCGCGATCGCGGCAGAACTGGAGGGCGCGTTCGACGCTGTGGACACCATGCTGCTGAAACTTTCGGCGTATATGCCCATCAGTAAGGACTTGGTGGAACTTGGCCCCACATGGATGGACGCATATGTGCGCGCCACGCTGTCCGAAGCTGTGGCGCTTGGCCTTGAGGTGGGCATTGTAGATGGCGACGGCAAGGAAAAGCCCATTGGCATGACGCGCGACGTCTCTGACACGGCGAATGTGCAGGGCGGCGTATATCCTCGCATGACCGCTGTGAAACTGACGTCGCTTGAGGCCGAGGAACTGGGCAAGATCGTGGCGAAACTGGCCCGCGATCCGCTGAACAAGGACGACAAGCACGCGCGCCCGGTGAACGGCCTGCTACTGCTGGTGAATCCGTTCGATTACTGGGAGAAGTTTATGCCCGCGACCACGCCGCGCGCCACGGACGGCACGTTTAACCACGACGTTTTGCCCATCCCGGCAAAGATGATCCAGACCCCGGCGCTGGAGAAGGGCGTGGCGGTAATCGGCATTGCCAAGAAGTATTTTGCGGCGCTGGGTAGCCCGCGCAAGGCGAATATTGTCTACGACGACAGCGTGCGCTTTATCGAGGACGAGCGCGTTTACATGGCAAAGCTGTTCGGCGCAGGCTTCCCGATGGACGAATATGCATTCGTGCTTCTGGACGTGTCCGCGCTGAAACCGTATGCACTGACTGTAAAGGTGCAGCAGGATGAAGTCACCGTGAACGTGAAACAGTCCGCCAGCGAAACCGGGAAATAAGGAGTAAACCATGGGACAGCTACTTGAAACCACTTTGCTGGAAGAATGGGTAAACCGTCAAGATATCACGTGGGAACTGGACGAAAAGGCCCGGGAGAAAATGCTGTCTATTGTCAAAGCGTCTATGCGCACCCTGTGCAAACGTGCAGGGTGCGCACAATTGGATTTTGAGGACGAGGAGCACAAGGAACTGCTTTTTGACCTCTGCCGGTATACGCTCAACGGATGCCGTGATTTGTTTTTTGAGAATTTCAGCGGCGAAATAACGGCGCTGCGGTTAAGGGAGGCGTTCGGCGTTGGGAAACCAAAACAGGACGACGGCCAGCAGCTTTAACGACGGGCTGTGTACAATTTGGGATTCCATGGATGGAGAGGCCCCGGCAAAGGTTTATGAAAATCTGCGGTATCGGGAAGAAATTGTGGGCGCGGTTCGGTATTTTGCGGCCAAGCAGGCGCAAGTGCGTTTATCGCGTTCGATTTCCGTGCCGATGGTACAAGGGGTGAACGCCGGGCAATTTGTGGAGATAAGGCAGGCCGGGAAACCTCTGCTGTATCAAATCGAACAGGCGCAGCACATGCGCGGAGACGACCCGGCGCACCCGGGATGCCCATACATCAAACTGTCATTGGCGGCGCTTTCGATGGCGCAGGAGGCGGGATGGTATGGCGGAATTTGACCTCACGGCGGAAATCACAAGCGCACTGAAAGACTGGTCGGGAGATATCGCGGACGGCTTGGACGAGCTTGTGGACGAAGAAGCCAAGGCGCTGAAACAGGATATTGTAAACGACAGCCCGGAGCGGACAGGCGATTATAAAAAAGGCTGGAAGATTAAGAAAGAGCACTACGGGCGCGGGAATACCCGCGCCGTTGTGCATAACGCAACGAATTTCCAGCGCACGCACCTGCTTGAAAACGGGCATGCGGGGCCGAATGGCGGATATGTGCCGGGGCATCCGCATATAGCCCCGAACGAGAAAAAGCACGTTGAGGAGTTCGTCAAAAAGGCGGAGGAACTATGCAGCAAATAAAAAGTATCGACGAATTGCGTTCCTTGCTGGACGGAACGGGCATCAAGCACAGGCGCGGCGCGTTTAAGGCCGGGGGCTTGCGCTCTACGCCGCCGCCTTACATTGTCTGGCGCGCGGCGGACGGGCAAGGGTACGGGGCGGACGAAAGAAACTTTCTCCGCCTGCGCAATGTGACACTGGAACTGTACCACCTACCGGAGGACGACGAAAGCGAGAAGATCGTGGAGGCTGCGCTGCATGGCACAGAGTACACGGCGGACGAGGCCGTGCTGGAGGATGGTTCACTAGTAGTTGTTTATTACAATTTTTCATTCATAGAAAGGAGCGGAAACAATGGCTAAAAAGGAAGAAATCATTTTGGGTTCGGGCGATCTGTACTATACAGAATTTGACGGTGCGACCGTCCCGGAAGATTCCACGCTGGAAGTTGAGGAAAAACGCGCAGGCCATATCAAGGGCGGTGCGTCTATCGAATACAAGCCGAGCTTTTATGAAGCGTCGGACGATTTCAAGCGCGTTACAAAAAGCATTTTGACGGAAGAAGTCGCAACCATGAAGCTGGGCCTTATCACATGGGCGGAGAACGTGCTGGAGGCACTGATTTCCACGGCACGCAAAAGCACAACGGCGGGTAAGGTGACATACAAAATCGGCGGCATTAAAAACGCGAACGGCAAAAAGTATCTTTGGCGTTTTGTGCACACCAAAGACGACGGAAAGAAAATCCGTATCACTGTGACCGGGAAGAATCAGGGCGGCGTTTCCATCACCTTTGCCAAGGACAAAGAAACGACCGTTGACCCGGAAATCACGGCGGAGCCGCTGGACGCAGAGGGAACGCTGATTATTTTCGACGAAGAAGTGCAGGCGGAGTAAGGAGGACGGCACATGTTTGCCTTAGCGAATGTCCCAAAAAGATACTGGGAATTTAAAAAGCCGGACGGCCGCACGCTGCACGTGGAGCCGCCAAAGCTGAAAGTGCTGTGCAAGCTTGAAGAACTGGCGAAGCGCGAAACCGAGCAAACCACGCATTTGGCGGAATGTGTGTCCCGCCTGTTGAGCAAAAACAGGGAAAAGGTGCGAATCACACCCGAGGACGTGCTGGAAATGATGGACACAGACCAGATGATGGCACTTCTTGACGATTATATGGGCTGGATAAGAGGGGAGAAAAAGAACGACCCAAACTGAAAATCCCGTATTATCCCGCAGGCGGCGAGGATGATATCCCGTATGATATCGCCACACTGAAAGAAAAGGTTGTGGCGGATTATGCGGGAATCTCCGTTTTCGATGTGGTGCAATTGGATGTTTTTGTGTACTGGACGCTCCTGCATGATGCGGTGGTGTATATGTACAGCAAAACAGAGGAAGGGGAAGAATACCTGCGCAACGCATGGAGGCTGGAACAAGTGGAGCCGGATGTGGGAAAGCTGCGGGAGAAGTACGGGAAGAAAAACGAAAGTGGTGACATAGATGGCGGGAGGAAAGACGATTAAGGGAATCACCGTTGAAATCGGCGGCGATACCACAAAACTGGGAAAGGCGCTTGATGGCGTAACACGCACCAGCAGAAATTTGCAAGGCGAGCTGAAGCAAGTAAATAACCTGTTAAAACTCGACCCGGGCAACACCGATCTGCTGGCACAGAAACAAAAAATCCTTGCCGACAGCATTGAAGCCACCAAGGACAAGCTGAATATTTTGCGTGAGGCGCAAAGCCAGATTGAACAGCAATATGCGGCGGGCACTATCGACCGGGGCGCATATTTGGATTTTCAGCGGGAGCTTATAAATACAGAACAGCGCCTCGATGATCTCAAGGAAAAACAAAAAGAGTTTGGCAGCGTTGCAAAGCAAGTTATGCAAGAAGCGGCGGGCAAAGTAAACGAGTTTGGCGAGAAAATGTCGGGGGCGGGGCAAAGCCTGCTGCCTGCAACGGCTGCTGTCACGGGCTTTGCGGCTTTGAGCGTCAAGGCCATGGATGATGTGGACGCCGGACTGGATTTGGTGATGCAAAAAACAGGTGCGACAGGCGAAGAAGCTGCCGCGCTGGGTGATGTTTTCAATGAGGTGGCCACGTCGATTCCGGGCGAGTTTGCAGACGCGGGCGCGGCTGTGGGCGAAGTCAACACACGTTTGGGGTTCACGGGGGATGCTTTGCGGGATGCAAGCGAGGCGTTCCTGAAATATGCGAAGGTAAACGGTACAGATGTGAACGCGTCTGTGCAGCTCGTTACAAGGGCTATGGGAGACGCGGGAATCGCTGCGGGAGATTACGGCTCTGTATTGGATTCACTGACGGTTGCGGGGCAAAAATCAGGCATTTCCGTGGACACCTTGGCAACCAACCTCGCAAAGTACGGCGCGCCAATGCGCCAACTGGGACTTGATACGCAGCAAAGCATAGCTTTGTTTGCAGGCTGGGAAAAAGCAGGCGTAAATACCGAAATCGCATTCAGTGGTATGAAAAAAGCTATTTCAAACTGGGCGGCGGAGGGGAAAGACGCTTCTGTGGAGTTCCAGAACGTACTTGATAAAATCGCGGCAGCACCAGACCTCGCAACGGCATCCACGATGGCAATTGAAGTGTTTGGAGCAAAAGCTGGCCCTGATCTTGCAGACGCGATTCAAGGCGGGCGCTTCGCCGTGGACGAATATGTGGAGGCGCTGAAAAATAGCGAGGGCGCGGTGCAAGGCACTTACGACATGATCGTGGACGAGGTGGACGACACTGCGCGTGCGCAGCAAACGCTGAAAGTCGCATTACATGACGTAGGGGAAACTATTGCGAAAACGGTCGGCCCTTGGCTGCTGAAACTGGCACAGTATGTTAAGAACGTCATGGACAGATTTAACCAGTTAAGCCCGGGGGCACAAACTGCAATACTGGCCTTTGTGGCCGTAGTCGGGGCCATAGGCCCGGTACTTATCACGCTGGGGAAACTTGCACAGGGCGTTAGTTCGGTTATATCGCTGGGCGGAACAATCGCCGGGAAAATTCCGGCGCTTACAAAGGGGATAAAGACACTGTGGGGTGTTATATCTGCAAATCCGTTCGGGATCATTATAACGCTGATCACTGCGGTAGTGGCTGCGGTGATTTACCTGTGGAACACAAACGAGAATTTTAGAAACTTTATTCTGATGTGTTGGCAGAACATACAGGCCGCCGCACTGGCGTTTTTTAACTATCTGGCGAATATTTTCACCGTGCAAATACCGGCTGCGTTCTCGCAGCTTACAGCGTGGATTGCTGCGGTGTTTACAACGGACTGGACAACACGTTTCGGCGTGCTGGGGAATCTCGTCAATGCATTTTTTGCGAATGTATCCAATATCTTCACCGCGCTTCGCACGGTATTCTCCGGCATCGTAGACTTTGTAAAGGGTGTATTTACCGGGAATTGGTCGCTTGCTTGGGAAGGTGTTAAGAAGATTTTCAAGGGGATTTTCGACAGCTTCACGGCAATTGCAAAAGCTCCGCTTAATGGCGTGATCGGCCTGCTGAATATGGCTATTGACGGCGTAAACAAGCTGATAAGCGGATTCAACGGAATCGGCTTTGATTTGCCGGACTGGCTGGGCGGCGGCTCATGGCATCCGAGTATTCCGAGCATCCCGAATATCCCATACCTTGCAAAGGGAGGCGTGCTGCAGGAAGGTGAGGCCATTGTGGCCGAAGCTGGCCCGGAGCATATAAAACTGATGAACGGGCGCGCGGTGGTTACACCGCTGTCCGGCAAGGCGAAAAACACACCCGCAGGCGGTGGCATCGGGCAGCAGACAAATAATTTTTACAACTACAAACCGCGCGACGGGGAAAAGGTCGCGCGCGACCTGAACCGCAGATTGGGAATCAGCGTGCGTCCGGTGCGGGTGTAACAGAAAGGAGGGCGTGGCATGCGTGAAATCAAATTGGTGAACAATGAGGGCGAGGAGTTCGACCTGACGCGCCCGGACGCATGCTTGCAGGATATAAGCGGCATCGGCATGGAAATCGAATTTGAAACCGTAAGAATCGGGCAATGCGACGTAGTTGTGGACGAGCAGCCGCAATATAACCCGGTGTCCGGCATGATTCCATTTATGGACATGGAGCCATACACGGAATTTCTGCAATTCATTGCAAAGCGCCCTATTACACTGGCGTATAAGCCGAAAAATGTTTGGTACTTTACCAGCGTTCGCGTGTCTGTCATGGAAAAAGAAGAAATAACGCCCGTTGACGAATACGCGGAAACAGATGTTGATTTTTACCGCTTGGGGCCGTGGTACTCCACGCTGCGCATTGAACCATATTCGGATACCACGGCGGCCAAGCGGTACACCTACACATACCCTTACAGGTATGTTGACAGTACCGCGCCGGGCATTTTGCTGCAAAACCCAAGCGGACAGGATAGTCCATGTACGATTGAAATTTACGGGCCTGCGCGCAATCCGCGCTGGGAGCTTGTGAAAAATGGGCCAGAGCCGCAAAGCGTGTTTTTGGGAGACACGCCACAAGGCGGCACCGTGGACGCGCCTGTGGAACTGATCGGGATAAGCAGCGCAATCATAAATAAGAATCTGGTTACGCTGCCTGTTCCGCGTCCCTTGCGGCGCGTAGGCGCGGCGCAGGACAAATGTTCGGCACGAGTGAAAAGCGTCTACGACAAGCGGATTGTGCTTTCTAGCGCAGGTGGATTTGTTTTTTCCAACAATGCTGGCAGCGGATACGCCAGATTTTATAGAATTTATGATTCAGCGCCAGCCTCTCCTATTGCGTCGGATTGGCTGCTCGGATATGCAAAATCTGCATACGGTGCAACGAATGAGGGTGTGTATTCCGCTGACTCCGACACTGGCGCTATAAGTATCGTTTTATCAATCGAAAGACTTGTAGAGGCAGGAGCAACAAGCGGGGATACATCGACCTATTTGACGGCGGTCAATACAATATTTGCCGCAACCCCACTCACGGTCTACTATCAAAGCACCGCCTACGACGGCACAAACGGTCTGGACGTGTGCATGACGGAATACCAGACGGGCCTCGTTGAACTGGACGGGACGGAAACCAATTTACAATATTTTGATGAATATGGGACATTGACGATTGCGGGAATACTGACAGCTGGCAGCACAACGGAAACAAACGTTTATGGGGTGTGTCTAAGTAGTCATTTTGCGATGGTAGAACCGGGTACCGTTTCGACTGGAGATAATATCATATTTTCTCAGCCAAGATTATCACAGCTCGTTATACAAACCGCAATATGGGACGGTCTGGAGACCGCAAAAGCCTATCTCGCCGCCCAAAAGACAGCAGGCACCCCCGTTCAGGTAGCCTACCAACTCGACACACATGAAACCTACGCCACCGACCCGCTGGACATTCAAAAGGCTGCGGGGCTGTCTATTTCATCCGGCGCGGTTGCGGCGGAAATTAAAGAGGGGCAAAAATTGGTGGTACGCAGCGAGGCGGACAGACTGGAAATTGCAATCTACACCACGGAAAACGAATGGGTGGAGGATGTATACCAGCAAAGCGACTTTTCCACAGCGCGCTTTATCTATGCGCCGCCCGGGGATAGTACGCTGAAATTCTCGCATGAGGGATCGCAGGAGCTGAACGTTTCGGTGGAGGTGCGCGCCTATTATGAAGCTGTATAAAGCAGAATTCTTTAAGCGTGATTTCACGTTGAGGGCCGCCGTGGGGATTCAATCACCAGAACTGGTATTTGACTATCTTACAACCGAAAAGACGGAGATCACGCTGCCGGGCGCGGTGAAAATCGCGCGGGGGGATTGGGCACACGTCACCGACATAAACGGAGCTGTAATATATCAAGGCGTTGTAATGGATACGGAAACGGACAAAACCACAACTGTGAACGTGGCCCCGCTGATGTCAATTTTTGATGTTACAACAGAGATCAACCGCGTAAATATCGGGAAGGACTTGGAGCAATTCATAGCGGATACAATCCGGGCGGCTTTTGTGGAAAATGCGGACGACTGCCAAAATGTGCAAGGGCTACGTGTACAGGTGGGCACGCATACAAAGGGAGCGGCACTGAATATCAAAAGCGACGTGCACGACCTGATGGATATTATCGTGCGGGCACTGACGGTGTACAACGTAGCTGTAACCATGGAACTGCGGCCACAGGAAAAGGCAATTGTAGCGACGGTGGCAAAGGTGTCCAGCGCCGGACGCGTGATTGAGGCCGACTTGCCGAATGTGATTGAAAAAAACGTCTATCTGATGGACACATACGGCAGCCTGAATAAGGCGACGTACATAAACAAAGACGATCCCGCGCAGCGTGCTGTTTATTATCTGGATGGAGAAACCGGGAAACCTGCGGAGGAACCAAAAAGCAGGATTACACCTGTATTTTTCAAAGTAGAGTATATCGAAGGAGCGGAGGATTTCGCGCTGGAGGCTGAACAGCGGGCGCGTGAGGATTTGACCCCGGAGGACTTCGACAATCTGATTGAAATAACCGTACACGATGGAGATAAACTGATCCCGCCCGAAAAAATCAGAATCGGGGAAATAGTCACGATTAAGGCAAACGGCCAGAGCTGGCAAAGCGTGCTTACGGGATACGAAAAGGCACAGAACACGCACAAATTCGTTTTTGGATATGTGCGCGTTGATCTTGATAAAATTTTGAGAATCGAAAGGAGGGCGCGGGCATGAGTGTAGAAATGAAACAAAAAGCCGGAGCGAATGTAACGCCGAAAGACGACGCGATTTTGTACGATTTCCTTATTGCGGACAGCGGCGTGGTGGAGGGCTGCGTTGCTTCTGCGATTGGCGGCACACAAATGAAAATCACGTCGGGCCGAGGCGTTATCCTTGGCCGCGTGTTTGTCATTGAGGCGGAAACAATACAGGCGACGTTGCCCACCACGACCGAAACACAAAACGGTCGCCTGCTCGTGAGGATTAACGGAACAACGCAGGAAATTACACTGGTAACACAGGCCGCCGCCTCGCTGCCTGCATTGCAAAAAGAAGATATCAACCGGGGCGGAACGCTGTATGAACTGGAACTGGCGACCTATAAAATCAGCAAGACAGTGATTACAGATTTAAAGGCGACAGCACACATAATCACGCCGCATCCCAAAAACACGCTGCTGCACGTCACCAAGGCTCTGCAAGACGCGTGGAATGCGGCGGTACAAGATATTAAGGCGCTGTTGGACGGCAGCAAAAAGGCGCATACGGCCACGAATGCAGAGGCAGTGCCTTGGGATGGTATAACGGGCAAGCCCGGCACATTTGCCCCGTCCGCACACAACCACGACGACCGCTATTACACCGAATCCGAAACGAACACCAAGTTAAATGGAAAGGCCAACAGCAGCCACACGCACACCAAAGATCAGGTAGGGCTTTCAAAAGTGAATAACAATGCCATTGGCATGGGTTACGACGGGAACCTGTGGATATCATTTTCGTGAGGCGGTGCAGATATGGCGCTATATTACAACAGCAATAACGTTCCGCAATCGAACAATGTATATCACAACAGCAATGCCTGCAATAAGGTTTATCACAATAACAACCTTGTATGGCAGAAGCAGCTTTTTCTTTATAACAATGGTTCTATTGGCGTGGGAAATATCTGGATACACTGGAGCGCATACCCAAACAACTATGAGTTTAATACAAATGAAAACGGAAAACTGATAGCCCGCGGCGGTTATGGTGATACGCAGTTAAAAATTATAAGCGGCGAATTTAATGCCGCTGGATACAGTACGCTGCACGTTGTGGGAAATTATGAACTGAATATAGCAAATTACGGTGAGGATTGGTTCGGGCTTTCCAGCGTTGCAAATGACTATAACCCGAATATTTGCAACCAGTATATGAAGATCGGCGACACAGCGAAGAGCTTTCACCTTCAAATCCCGTTCAGTTTTAGCGGCACAGCCTATTTCAACTGGCGGTTCCTGACGTTCCACAAGATGTATATATCACAAATTTATGTTGTATAGGAGGAAAAAGAAATGCTGAAAATCACACTGGAAAACGGCAACGCCTACGAGGTACTGCCCGAGACCGCATGTTACCCGTCCATGTCCACCACGGCGCGCAGTTATCTTGAAGTTCACATGTCGGCGGACGCAATGACGCTGGACGAGTTTTACGCGCTTATGACAGACAGCGAAGCGACGAAGAAAATCACCTTGCAGAACATCGACGCAGAAAATCCGGAGAACGAATACACCAACATTTATGCGGATTTCACCTATCCGCGCTCCATCGGCAAACAGTGCGTGACAAAAGTGAATTATGCGACGGGCGAGCCGGCCGAGGAAGTGCACCTCGTTGCCACGCTGGAACAGCTCACGTTCGTGGAGCGCCAGCTTGCCGCGCTGGGGCTGTAAAGGAGGACAAGCACATGATGATTTTCAAAGGCAGGAACCGGGTGACGTCCGGCTTTCGACTGGCGGCCCGGCCGGAGCACAACGGCATCGACATTGTGGGGGACGATGACCGAACGGTTTATGCCGTGCGCGGTGGCACGGTGGGCTTTGCGGGCATCGTGTCCAAAAGCGCGGGCGGTCTGACGTGGCAGTGGGGTTATTATGTTCGGGTGGACGGCAACGACAACCGCAAATATTACTACTGCCATTTGGTGGCCGGCAGCTTGCTGGTGCGCGCGGGCCAGCGCGTGCGGGCGGGTACAGCACTGGGCACGATGGGCAACACCGGGTACAGCTTCGGTGCACACACGCATTTTGAAGTGCGCAACATCTACGGCACGGCAATAGACCCGGCAAGTTATGCAGGCGTGCGGAATGCGGTTGGTACTTATACAGATACAGAAAGCGAGGACGACAACATGAAATTCCTGAAGGTGACGAGCGGCAAAT
>OFMJ01000488.1_pt1 | contig 42014 bp, 37 predicted proteins | sample 1541801 | NCBI WGS metagenome assembly OFMJ01 (sample SAMN04209234, study PRJEB22552) | human gut metagenome | biome: gut; material: feces | host: Homo sapiens | place: USA: Oklahoma
CATAGGGCTTTGCCCGTCGATGAAAAACCCCCGGCTTCGCCGGGGGATATTTATTGTTGCGCACTGCGCCATTTCTGCATTTCTCCCAAGTCGCGAATCTCACTTTGTGGGGTTCGCGATTTTTATTGCCCGCGTTTCAGATTGGCATCAATTTCGTCACCCTAACCCAGACCACACAGCTGTGCGGTATTTTTTGTTGCGCAGTGCGCCATTTCTAGCTTCTCTCTAATCGCGAACTCCATGTTCAATGGAGGTCGCGATTTTTGTTACCCGTATATCTTAAAAGAAAAGAAGCCTTCTTTTGGCACCTCCCCAAAAGAGACTTGTAGCCTTCCCATCCCGAAAACGCCCGTCCCCTTGCTCGAATTGTCACCCGCCCTCTAAAATCACGGTTGACAATCCCTTCTCTCCCATGCTACCCTATATCCAGCACAAACACGAAAAGGAGCCTGTTGCCATGAACGTCGCCGATGAAATCCTGGAGCTGCTGGAAAGCTCCGGCGCCCCCCTCTCCGGGGAGGAGATGGCCCGGCAGCTGGGGGTCAGCCGCAACGCCGTGTGGAAGGCCGTCCAGCGCCTGCGGGAGGATGGCTACCAGATTGAGGCCGCCACCAACCGGGGCTATCAGCTGGTTTCCGCGGACAACGCCCTCACCCCCCAAAGCGTCCGCCGCCTGCTGGAGGGACCTGCCCAAAGCTGCGCCATTGAGGTGCGGGACTCCGTCACCTCCACCAACACGGTGCTCAAAAGCATCGCCGAGCAGGGCGGGGCGGAGGGAATGGCCCTCATCGCCCAGCAGCAAACCCAGGGCAAGGGCCGCCTGGGCCGGAGTTTCCTCTCGCCCAAGGGCACGGGGCTGTACCTCAGCGTTTTGCTGCGGCCCCGCTTCCCCGCGGAGGAAGCCCTCTCCATCACCACAGCGGCCGCCGTGGCCGTGGCGGAGGCCATCGACCAGCTCACCGGCCAGCAGGCGAAAATCAAGTGGGTCAACGACGTGTACCTCCGGGGCCGGAAGGTCTGCGGCATCCTCACCGAGGCCGCCGTGGATTTTGAGTCCAGCGGCCTGCACTACGCCATCCTGGGCATCGGCATCAACCTGCGGGCGCCGGAGGGCGGCTTCCCGCCGGAAATCGCCGGCGTGGCCGGGGCCCTGTTCCAGGACGAGGTGCCCCCTGGCGCCCGGGCCCGCCTGGCCGCCGGCATCTTGAACCGGTTCTTCGCCTATTACAGTGCTTTGCCCCGCCGGGACTACATGGAAGCCTACCGCCAGCGTTCCCTGCTCACCGGGCTGGAGGTCACCTACACCCAGGGCAGCCAGTCCGGCGAGGGCCTGGTCCTGGGTGTGGACGAGGAGGCCCGCCTGCTGCTGCGCCTGCCAGATGGCCAGGAGCGCGCCTTCTCCGCGGGCGAGGTGCAGATTAAGAAAGATTTCCTGGCCCGCCTGCGCCAGGAGGAAGAGAGGGAGCCCACATGAAACTTCAATGGAAAAACAAACTCCAGCGCACGGTGATGGCCGGCGTGTTCGCCGCCTTGCTGGTGGTGCTGTCCCAGGTGTCCATCCCCCTGCCCACCGGGATTCCCGTCACCTTGCAGACCTTTGCCGTGACCCTGTGCGGCTGTGTGCTGGGGCCCGCCGTGGGCAGCGCCGCCGTGGGGGTGTACCTGGCTTTGGGCGCGGTGGGCGTGCCGGTGTTCGCCGGGTTTTCCGGCGGGGCAGGCGCCCTGGTGGGCATGACCGGCGGCTACCTGTGGGCCTTTTTGCCCATGGCTTTCCTCTGCGGCTTGGGGGCCCAGCAGAAGAACAAGTTCCTGGCTTTGGCCTTGGGCTTGGCGGGCCTGGCGGTGTGCCACGGCTGCGGGGCCGCCCAGTTCGCGCTGGTGATGTCCATCTCCCCGGCGCAGGCGTTCCTCACCGCCTCCGCGCCCTACCTCATCAAGGACGTCCTCTCACTGGTGCTGGCTTACGGCGCCGCCCGGGCCGTTGTCCTGGCCTTAAAGCGGGCCCGCCTGGTGACTCTCTTATGACGCGCCTGCGGGGCCACCACCTGTTCTGCGTCACCCTGTTCCAGGGCAGCGGCTACGACCAGGCCTTCACCGCCCAGATGGAGCGCACCCTTGCCGCCTTGGAGGCAGGGGAGGACTTCACCCTCTGCGCCGGGCCGGATTCCCTGTGCGCCGCCTGTCCCAACCTGCGCCCGGGAGAGCGCTGCGCCCATGGCACCAGCGACGTGGCCCGCCGGGACGCCGCCGCCCTGGCAGCGGTGGGGTTCCAGCCTGGGCAGCGCCTTTCGCCCAGCCAGGCGGGGGAGAGGCTGCGGCAGGTGACGGAAAGCCAGTGGGGATCCGTGTGCGCCGGCTGCCGCTGGCGGAAGGCCGGCCTGTGCTCTTGGGGGCTGTTCCAAAGGCTGCGCGCCCAGCGCTTTGTATAGTTTGTTAAAAGAAGGGGCCGTTTCCTGGAAAAACCAGGGGCGCGCCCCTTCTTTTTTCATTTCCCTCTTGCTTTCGGGCGGGGAATATACTAAAATAGGGGTGGATAATCTGTAAAACTGTTTGAATTTTGTGTTCTCCGCCTCCCTTTTTTAGGAGGCTTAACCATCTTTTTCCGGGAATTTTACGGAGGGAGCAAAGTGTACAAATTAAATCGCTAATTGTATATCGATATATCACTCCTACCAATTTACAACTTCCCGGGATTCTGTTAAAATATTGTCAAAGTCAGAGGAAAGAGGTGAGGGAAGTGCCGAGCCAGGGCGTTTCAAAGCAGACGCTGCAAAGGCTTCCAGTTTATCTCAGCTACTTGAAGGGCCTGCGCGAAGCTCCCAAGTACATCTCGGCAACAGCAATAGCAGAAGCGCTGAACATGAACCATGTGGTGGTGAGAAAAGACCTTGCCTCCATCAGCAGCTCGGGCAGGCCAAAGGTGGGCTATGTCCGCGAGGACCTTATCTACGAGCTGGAGGGCTTTTTGGGCTACGACAACACCCAAGACGCCGTCCTGGTAGGCGCCGGCCAGCTTGGCAAGGCGCTGCTTGCCTACGATGGCTTTGTGGAGTATGGCCTCAACATCTTGGCTGGGTTCGATACGGACCCGTTCACCGTCAACACGGAGGTGGGGGGGAAGATGATTCTCCCCATGGACCGCCTGGAAGACCTCTGCCAGCGGATGAAGGTGCGCATTGGCATCCTCACTGTCCCCGGCGAGCACGCCCAGGCCGTGTGCAACCTGTTGATTAAAAGCGGGATTCTGGCTGTGTGGAACTTTTCCAACGTCCACCTGGACGTGCCGGAGGGAATCCTGGTGCAAAACGAGAACATGGCGGTTTCCCTCGCCATCTTATCCAACCATTTAAAGGAAAGATTCAGCACAAAATAACTTAAAAAAAGGATGGAGTATTTCATGAACACGAAAATGACTTACGAAGTTGTGGAGAACGCGGAAACATTCGAAAGAATGCTTGCCCGGGTGCGCGAGGCGCAGAAGGTGTTCGCCACCTACACCCAGGAGCAGGTGGACAAAATCTTCCGCGCCGCCGCCATGGCTGCCAACCTCCAGCGTATCCCGCTGGCCAAAATGGCTGTGGAGGAGACCGGCATGGGCGTGGTGGAAGACAAGGTCATCAAGAACCACTACGCGGCTGAGTACATCTATAACGCCTACAAGAACACCAAGACCTGCGGCGTTATCGAGGAGGACCCCGCCTACGGCACCAAGAAGATCGCCGAGCCCATCGGTGTTATCGGCGCCGTTATCCCCACCACCAACCCCACTTCTACCGCCATCTTTAAGACCCTTATCGCCCTGAAGACCCGCAACGGCATCATCATCAGCCCCCACCCCCGCGCCAAGAAGTGCACCATCGCGGCTGCCAAGGTTGTGCTGGAGGCCGCTGTGAAGGCCGGCGCTCCCGAGGGCATCGTTGGCTGGATTGACATTCCGAACCTGGAGCTGACCAACACCCTGATGGCCGAGGCTGACATCATCCTGGCCACCGGCGGCCCCGGCATGGTGAAGGCTGCCTACTCCTCCGGCACGCCCGCCCTGGGCGTGGGCGCCGGCAACACCCCCGCCATCATCGACGACACCGCCGATGTGGTGCTGGCTGTCAACTCCATCATCCACTCCAAGACCTTCGACAACGGCATGATTTGCGCCTCCGAGCAGTCCGTCATCGTGCTGGACAAGGTCTACAAGGCTGTGAAGGATGAGTTCAAGAAGCGCGGCTGCTACTTCCTCAACAAAGAAGAGACGGAAAAGGTCCGCAAGACCATTATCATCAACGGCTCTCTCAACGCCAAGATTGTTGGCCAGAAGGCCCACACCATCGCCGCCCTGGCTGGCGTGGACGTGCCCGAGAGCACCAAGATCATCATCGGCGAAGTGGAGAGCGTGGACATCTCCGAGGAGTTCGCTCACGAGAAGCTGTCCCCCGTGCTGGCCATGTACAAGGCCAAGACCTTCGACGAGGCCATTGAGAAGGCCGAGCACCTCATCGCCGACGGCGGCTACGGCCACACCTCCTCCCTGTACATCAACGTGGCGGAGAAGGAGAAGCTGGCCAAGCACCAGGCTGCCATGAAGACCTGCCGCATCCTGGTGAACACCCCCTCCTCCCAGGGCGGTATCGGCGACCTGTACAACTTCAAGCTGGCTCCCTCCCTCACCCTGGGCTGCGGCTCTTGGGGCGGCAACTCCGTTTCCGAGAACGTGGGTGTCAAGCACCTGATTAACATTAAGACCGTTGCCGAGAGGAGAGAAAACATGCTGTGGTTCCGCACGCCTGAGAAGGTGTACTTCAAGAAGGGCTGCATGCCCGTGGCTCTGGATGAGCTCAAGACCGAATACAACCGCAAGAAGGCCTTCATCGTCACCGACTCCTTCCTGTTCAAGTCTGGCTTCACCAAGAACGTCACCGATAAGCTGGACCAGCTGGGCATCCAGTACGCCTGCTTCTACGACGTGGCTCCGGACCCCACTCTGGGCTGCGCTATGGAAGGCGTCAAGCAGATTCGCGATTTCGAGCCCGACGTGATTATCGCCCTGGGCGGCGGCTCCCCCATGGACGCTGCCAAGATTATGTGGGTGCTGTACGAGCATCCCGATGCTGACTTCCAGTCCATGAGCATGGACTTCATGGATATCCGCAAGCGTATCTACAAGTTCCCCAAGATGGGCGAGAAGGCCATGATGGTGGCTATCCCCACCTCCTCTGGTACCGGCTCCGAGGTTACCCCCTTCGCCATCATCACCGATGAGAAGACCGGCACCAAGTGGCCCCTGGCTGACTACGAGCTGATGCCCAACATGGCGATTGTGGACGCCGACAACATGATGACCCAGCCCAAGGGCCTGACCTCTGCCTCTGGTATCGACGTCATGACCCACGCCATCGAGGCGTATGTGTCCATCATGGCTACCCCCTTCACCGATGGCCTGGCCCTGCAGGCGATGAAGGCCGTGTTCGATTACCTGCCCTCCGCCTATGAAAACGGCGCCAACGACCCCTATGCCCGCGAGCGCATGGCCGAGGCCTCCTGCATGGCCGGTATGGCTTTCGCCAACGCCTTCCTGGGCGTGAACCACTCCATGGCTCACAAGCTGGGCGCTTACCATCACCTGCCCCACGGCGTGGCAAACGCTGTCATCCTTACCGATGTCATCCGTTACAACGCCGCTGAGGTCCCCACGAAGATGGGCACCTTCTCCCAGTATCAGTATCCCCATGCCAAGCAGCGCTATGTGGAGGCTGCCCGCTACTGCGGCATCCAGGGCAAGAACGACGACGAGGTCTTTGAAAACTTCATCCAGGCCCTGGAAGACCTGAAGGAGAAGATTGGCATCAAGAAGACCATCAAGGATTACGGCGTGGACGAGAAGTACTTCCTGGATACCCTGGACGAGATGGTGGAGAACGCCTTCAACGACCAGTGCACCGGCGCCAACCCCCGCTACCCCCTGATGAGCGAGATTAAGGAAATCTATCTCAAGTGCTACTACGGCAAGTAATATAAACGGAGGAGTTTTCACTATGAAACTGGAAAAGGTTATCGCAGTTCGGAATTCCAAAACCATCTACCGTGACGGCAGCTATGTCATCAAGGTGTTCGACGAGGGCTACTCCAAGGCGGATATCCTCAACGAGGCCTTGAACATCGCCCGCGTGGAAGAGACTGGCCTGCCCATCCCCCACGTGGAAGAGGTCACCAAGATTGAAGGCAAGTGGGCCATCGTCACCGACTATGCCGAGGGCAAGACCATCGCCCAGCTGATGGCCGAGAACCCCGATAAGAAGGACGAGTACCTGGAGCGCTTTGTGGACATTCAGATTGAGGTCCAGTCCAAGACCTGCCCCATGCTCAACCGCCTCAAGGAGAAGATGAAGCGGAAGATCTCCCAGACCGGCCTGGACGCCACCACCCGCTACGAGCTGGATTCCCGCCTGGCCTCTATGCCCAACCACAACAAGCTGTGCCACGGCGACTTCAACCCCACCAACGTGGTCATCTCCCCCGATGGGGAGAGCTGGTCCGTCCTGGACTGGGCCCATGCCACCCAGGGCAACGCCAGTGCCGACGCCGCCCGCACCTACCTGCTGTTCTGGCTGGGCGGCGACATTGAGACCGCCGAGAAGTATCTGGACCTCTTCTGCAAGAAGACCGATACCGCCAAGCAGTATGTGCAGAAGTGGCTGCCCATCGTGGCCGCTTCCCAGTCCGTAAAGGGCAAGGCCGAGGAGCGCGAGTTCCTCATGCACTGGGTCAACGTGGTGGAGTACGAATAATCGCCCCGCGCCCCGCACGCCTGTTCTGTAAACCTATCCCCTTACAAAAGAAAAGAGTACCGTGCCCTGCCGGGGAGCAGGGCGCGGCCGCTCTTTCTAAAAATCTGAATCATGCACTCTTTTAGGAGGAAAAAACCATGAAATGTACTATTTGCATTGGGAGCTCCTGCCATCTTAAGGGTTCCCGCCAAATCGTGGAAGAGCTTCAGTACCTGGTCAAGGAAAACCACCTGGAGGACAAGGTAGAGCTGGGCGGCACCTTCTGCATGGGCAACTGCGTCAACGGCGTCAACGTCACTCTGGATGACAAGCTGTATTCCCTGTCTCCCGAGACCACCAAGGAGTTCTTCGAAAAGGAAATCCTTGCCAAAGTTCAATAAAAACGCGTCACGCAGGAAGCTCCATCAATGGCAAAACGGCATTGATGGAGTTTGCCGTGCCCGGACCCTTATTTTCACTGGAGAGGTTGTTCCCACATGGCTGAGTATTTAAAGCTGAAAAAATCGAACTGCGTCAACTGCTATAAATGTATCCGCCACTGTCCTGTGAAGTCCATCAAATACTCCACAGGCCAGGCGCAGATTGTCAACGATGAATGTATCCTCTGCGGCCAGTGCTTTGTGGTCTGTCCCCAGAACGCCAAGGAAATCCGCAACGATGTGCCCAGCGCTATCAACCTGCTCAAGGCGGGCCCTGTCTATGCCAGCTTGGCGCCCTCCTTTGTGGCAAACTATCCTGGCGCCACCATCGCCACCATGGAAAAGGCCTTAAAACAGCTGGGCTTTGCCGGGGTGGAGGAAACCGCCATTGGCGCGTCCATCGTCAAGACCGAGTATGAGAACATCGTCCGGGAGGGCCGCCAGGAAGTCATCATCTCCACCTGCTGCCACTCTGTCAACACCTTGGTGGAAAAGTACTATCCCGAGGCCCTGCCTTACCTGGCCACAGTGCTTTCCCCCATGCAGGCCCACTGCCAGAAAATCAAGCAGGAGCACCCCGAGGTGAAGACCATCTTCATCGGGCCCTGCATCTCCAAAAAGGCGGAGGCCGAGGCTTACCCCGGCCTGGTGGACTGCGTCCTCACCTTCGAGGAGCTGTCCGATTGGCTCAAGCAAGAGGGCATCACCATCGAGCAGGGGGAGGACCACCTGGAGGAGAGCCGCGCCCGGCTGTTCCCCACCTCCGGCGGTATCCTGCGCACCATGAACTGCGATTCCCCCGAGTACACCTACATGGTGGTGGATGGCGTCGACAACGTCCTCGCCGCCCTGGAGGACATCAAAGAGGGGCACCTGAAAAAGTGCTTCATCGAGATGTCCATCTGCGCGGGCAGCTGCATTGGCGGCCCTGCCATGGAGCGTGAGCGCCGCCGTCCCATCACCGACACCATCGCGGTGAACCGTTACGCCGGCCCCAAGGACTTCCAGGTGGCCCAGCCCGACGGCAAGGATTTGATTAAGGACCACCGCTTCATCGGCCTGCACCGCCAGATGCCCGGTGAAAAGGAAATCCAGGAAATCCTCCAGAAGATGGGCAAGAACACCCCCGAGCAGGAGCTCAACTGCGGCGCCTGCGGCTACAACACCTGCCGTGAGAAGGCCATCGCCGTGTACCAGGGCAAGGCCGATATCAACATGTGCCTGCCCTTCCTCACCCAGAAGGCGGAGAGCTTCTCCGACACCATCATCAGCACCTCCCCCAACGGCATCATGGTCCTCAACGAGGACTTGGAGGTGCAGCAGATCAACTCTGCCGCCTGCCGGATTATGAACATCCGCCACGCCTCCGATGTGCTGGGCGACCAGGTCATCCGCATCCTGGACCCCAAGGTCTTCTTGGATGTGATGTCCACCGGCAAGAGCGTGCGGGATGAAAAGGCCTACCTGGCCGAATACAAGCGCTATGTGGAGCAGACCGTCATTTACGACAAGAGCTACCACATCATCATCTGCCTCATGCGCGATGTCACCGAGGAAGAGCGGGAGCGCATGGACAAGGAGAAAATCAGCCAGCAAACCATTGAGATGACAGACCGGGTCATCGAAAAGCAGATGCGCATGGCGCAGGAAATCGCCTCCCTGTTGGGCGAGACCACTGCCGAAACCAAGATTGCGCTGACCAAGCTGAAGGATTCCTTGGGCGATGAATAACCTTTGTACTGACATCGGATACCTCAGCCTGAACAAGTGGGGAGAGCAGCTCTGCGGCGACCGCGTGGAAATCGTGGACCAGGGCGAAAACTCCACCGTCATTGTTCTGGCGGACGGAATGGGCAGCGGCGTAAAGGCCAACATCCTCTCTTCCTTGACCTCCAAAATCATCTCCACCATGATGGCGGCCAACATGCGCCTAGAGGACTGCGTTTCCACCATTGCCTCCACACTGCCGGTCTGCGCTGTGCGGGGCGTGGCCTATTCCACCTTTACCATCATCCACATCATCGAAAACGAAGAGACGGAAATCATCCAGTATGATAACCCCCTGCTCATCCTCATCCGGGACGGGAAGTTTGTGGAGATCCCCAAAACCGGCACCGAGATCGACGGGAAGATGATTTACAAGTCCAAGATTAAGCTCCAGGAGAACGACTTCCTGTTCACCATGAGCGACGGCACCATCCACGCCGGGGTGGGCAAATCGCTGAATTTCGGCTGGGAGCGCAAGGACATCATCAGCTTCCTGGAGATGATGTACGACAAGACCTACACCGCCAAAACATACGCCTCCATTCTGCTGGAGGAGTGCAACCACCTGTACGGCGGCCATCCCGGGGACGACACCACCGTCTGCGTGGTCAAGGTCCGGGACCGCTCCCAGGTCAACCTGATGATTGGCCCGCCCTCCGATAGGAAGGACACCAACAAGTACATGTCCCTGTTCTTCTCCAAAGAGGGCAAGCACATTGTCTGCGGCGGCACCACCTCCACCCTGGCTTCGGAGTTCCTCCACAAGCCCATGGTGGCGGATTTGAACTACCTGGACCCGGAAATCCCGCCCATCGCCAAAATCGAGGGCGTGGACCTGGTCACCGAGGGCGTCATCACCATCAGCAAGGTGCTGGAGTACGCCAAGGATTTCCTCTCCGACAACGCGTCCTTCAGCCAGTGGGGTTACAAGCGGGACGGCGCCTCCCTCATCGCCCGGATGCTTTTTGAAGAAGCGACCGACATCAATTTCTTTGTGGGCCGGGCCATCAACCCCGCCCACCAGAACCCCAACCTGCCCATTAACTTCAACATCAAAATGCGCCTGGTAGAGGAGCTCAGCGAGTGTTTGAAGCAGATGGGAAAGCGCATCAAAGTGAGCTACTTCTAATGCTCTAAGAGGATAGAAAGGAAGATACAAACGTATGGCCTCAGTTCCCATTAAGGACAGAAAATTCGACACCCAGGTCCAGTACCTCAAGTACAAGGTCCTCCGCGAGGTGGCCCGCTATGCCTTTGAAGACCGGCTGCTGGATGCTTACACCGAAATCCCCAAGCTGATTGTGAAGGAAAAGCCCACCATGCGCTGCTGCATCTACAAAGAGCGCGCCATTGTGGAGGAGCGCATCAAGCTGGCCATGGGCGGCGATAAGAACAACCCCAACGTCATCGAAGTGATTGACATCGCCTGCGACGAGTGCCCCATGTCTGGCTACAATGTCAGCGACGCCTGCCGTGGGTGCATCGCACACCGCTGCGAGGACGCCTGCCGGCGGGGGGCCATCACCTTTGACGAGCACCTGCATGCCCACATTGACAAATCCAAGTGCGTAGAGTGTGGCCAGTGCGCCAAGGTCTGCCCCTACAGCGCCATCGTCAACCAGAAGCGCCCCTGCGAGAACGCCTGCAAGATTAAAGCCATCAGCATGGCGGACAGCGGCGCTGCCCACATCGACAACGAGACCTGCATCTCCTGCGGCGCCTGCGTCTACCAGTGCCCCTTTGGCGCCATTGTGGATAAGTCCTTTATCCTGGACGTGGTGGACATGATTAAGAAGAGCGACCACAACGAGAACTACAAGCTCTACGCTGTGGTGGCGCCCTCCATCTCCAGCCAGTTCAGCTATGCCAAGCTGGGCCAGGTTATCACCGGTATCCAGGAGCTGGGCTTCTTCCACGTGGTAGAGGCCGCCCTGGGCGCGGATATGGTTTCCTACGCCGAGGCTGCCGAGCTGGCCGAAAAGGGCTTCCTCACCAGCTCTTGCTGCCCCGCCTTTGTGGACTACATTGAGAAGCAGTTCCCCCAGCTGAAGGAGCATGTCTCCCACAACCTGTCCCCGGCGGCCACCATCGCCAAGTACATCAAGGAGACCACGCCCGGCGCCAAGGTGGTCTTTATCGGGCCCTGCACCGCCAAGAAGATGGAAGTGCAGAAGGAGCGCGTCAAGCCCTACATCGACAGCTGCATCACCTTTGAGGAGCTGCAGGCCCTGTTCGACAGCCGGGACATCGATTTGAAGTCCCTGCCCGAGGGCGTGCTGGACAACGCCTCTTACTACGGCCGTATCTTCGCCCGCAGCGGCGGCTTGAGCGACGCCGTGACCCAGGCCCTCAAGGAGCAGGGCTTGGACCAGACCTTCGAGCTGAAGGCCATTGCCTGCGACGGCATCGAGGCCTGCCGCATGGCGCTGCTGAAGGCTTCTAAGAAGGTGCTGCCCGCCAACTTCATCGAGGGCATGGCCTGTATCGGCGGCTGCATTGGCGGCGCCGGCTGCTTGACCCACGGCGACAAGAACAAGGCCGACGTGGATAAGTACGGCATGGAGGCCATGGAAAAGACCATCACCGATGCCATTGGCGTGCTGAAAAAGTAATCCCATCTAAACAGAGGGCTGCCACAAAAACTGTGGCGGCCCTTTTTGTTTCCCTCTTGACAAGTGCCCGCTTTGGTGCAAAAATGGTGCCAAGAACCTTTGGATGGGAGGAATTTCTATGAAAGCGTCCCGTTTTCTCGGGAATAAGACCTTCGCCGTGGCCGATTTGCCCACGCCCCACGCCGGGCCGGGGGAGCTGGTGCTGCGCAACCAGGTGTGCGGCGTCTGCGGCACCGATGTGCACATCTACCACGGGGAGCCTGGCTCCGCCGACGTGAACCCGCCGGTGGTGCTGGGCCATGAGTACTCCGGCGAAGTGGTGGAGGTGGGGGAGGGCGTCACCGGCTTTGCGGTGGGCGACCACGTCACCGTAGACCCCAACATCTACTGCGGCCACTGCGCGTATTGCCAGAACGGCAAAAAGCAGCTGTGCCCCTCCATGGAGGCCATCGGCGTCACCCGGGACGGCGGCTTTGCCCAGTACAGCCTCATCCCCGCGTCCCAGGCCTTCAAGCTGGAGCCCACCGTCCCCTGGGAGGCTGCCGCCATGGCCGAGCCCCTGGCCTGCTGCCTCCACGGCATCGACTTGGCGGGCATCCAGGTGGGGGACAAGGTCTGCGTGGTGGGCGGCGGCGCCATCGGTTTGCTGATGGTGCAGCTGGCCAAACTGTCCGGCGCGTCCCAAATCGTCCTCAGCGAGCCCAACGAGAAGCGCCGCCAGGTGGGCCTCCAGCTGGGCGCCAACGCCGCCCTCGACCCCACCCGGCCCGATGCCCAGGAGGCCTTTGCCCAGGTTCTGGGCGGCGGCGCCAACGTGGTCATCGAGTGTGTGGGCAATGTCCCCGCCGTAAAGAGCGCCTTCCAGTTCGCCGGCAAGGGGGCCACGGTGCTGCTGTTCAGCGTGCCCAAGGTGGACGCCACCTTCGATTTGCCCCTCTTTGACGTGTACAAGAAGGAGCTGACCATCAAGGGCTCCTTCGTCAACCCCGACACCCACGCCCGGGCCGTGGCCCTTATCAACAGCGGCAAGGTGGACTTTGGCCCCATCATCACCCACCGCTTTACCTTGGACCAGCTGCCCGAAGCCATCGCCATGCAGATGAGCGATGCGTCCATCAAAGTGGTGGTGGAAGCCCAGTAAGCAACAAAAAATGGACTGGCGCCCTTTTGCGTCAGTCCATTTCCTTTACAGAAAAAGAAACCAGATAAGCGCTCCGGCCAGCAGCAGGATGCCAACCACCCGGTTGAAAAGCAGCGCGGCGTCAGATGGTTCGGCATCCTTGTAATACCAGCCCCGTTCCAAGTACCACGCCCCATAGGGATAGGCGGCGCTGAAAATTCCTATGCCAAGCAGCACCAGCAACAGGAGGACGCTTTTTTCGCCGCTTTGGCCGGAAGAAATATAGGTGACACCCGCGTTGCGCAGTACGGTTTTCAGCGTATCCCCCGTGGGGTAAACCGTGCCCTTCATGTCGTACTCCTCGTTCCATCCATAGGTCCCATCGGAGTCAGTCACCGAAGCGCTCCAGAAGGCGCCGTTTGGATAGGTAATCTCCAAAGTATAGCCATCTCTATAAAGTTCTACTTGGTATTCGTACACACTTTCCCCGTCGTGAATTGTCTGGGCTTCCGTGTCCACCGTGTAAGTGACGCCTTCCCACTCCACGGTTTTTTGGGCGGCTGCAACGGGTAGGGAAAGGTGTATACAAGCGCAAGAGCAAGCAGAAGGGCTGTCAGTTTCTTTTTCATAGCTATCTCTCCCTGCAACACATCGCTTTCTATAGTTTTAGTATACTATTTTTCGCGGGGATTGCAAGAAATTTTAGAAAAATACCCCCAGCCAAATGGCCGGGGGCGTTTTTTTACAGCAGCCGTGTCCCGTTGATAATCAATTCAAATTGAAGCCCCAGCGTCTGGGCGGCCTTGCGGCACAGCACCATGCGCTCCAGGAAGATTTCAAAATACTCCATCACCGGGCATATTTCCGTGGCGATTTCAATAGTAAAGATACAGAGCTTCTTTTCCGGCTCTATCCGCAGCTGGGAGGCCTCCACGGCGTAATTTACCCTGTCGTGGATGTCCGCCTCCAGCACGGCGTCCTTGCGCACCCGGGAGCGCCGCACGTCGCTTTTGTCCGAGAGAATCAGCGCCGCGGCCACAGGGTTCACCGGGAAGGCGGTCTTCTCGTCGTGGTGGCCAATGGCCGAGCACACCAGGCCAATTTCCTGGGGAGGCATGTCCAGCTTGTTGAGCAAGGCAAAGGCCATCAGCGCGCCGCTGTGGGCGTGGTCCACCCGGTTGACGGTGTTGCCAATGTCGTGCATATACCCGGCAATGGCGGCCAGCTCGCAGTCCCGCTGGGGATAGCCCAAAGCCGCCAGGATTTCCCGGGCGGTGTCACTGCTTTTTTTGGCGTGGGCAAAGCCGTGCTCGGTGTAGCCAATGGCCCCCAGGCAGTCGTTGCCCCGCTGGATGTAGCAGCGCACCTCCTCGTTGCGGAAGATGTCCTCCGGCGTCACGTGGTTGTATCCCATGGCCTTTACTCCGCGGTGAGCATGCGATACATGGCCTCCAGGCAGATTTGGGCGTGCAGCTTAAACCGCCGCAAATCCAAGAACTCGTTGGCCTGGTGGGCGCGGCCGTCCTCCTGGTCGGGGAAGCCGGCTCCAAAGGCCACGCCCTTGCCGAACATCTGCCGGGCATAGGTGCCGCCGCCCATGGAGAAGATGTCGCACGCCTCGCCGGTGACGTCCTTGTAAGCGCCGGCCAGCAGGCTGACCAGGGGGCTTTCCTTGGGCAGGTACAGGGGCTCCGCGTCAGAGAGGAGCACAAACTCCACCCCGCAGGATTCCACCTGCTCTTTCAGCGTGGCGGAAATCTCCGCGCCCTGCTTGGTGGCGGGGTAGCGGATGTCCACCGTCAGGCTGCAAGCGTCCTCATCCACGTGGACCAGGCCCAGGTTGAAGGTCAGGGGGCCGCTGGGCTCGTCGCTCATCTTCACGCCGATTTTCTCGCCATCGGTGCACAGGCCGATCTTTTCGTGGATAAACCGGAAGAAGCTGCCCAGCTGGTCCTTTTTAAAGACCTTGCACAGCAGCTCCACCAGGTGGGCGGCGGCGTTGACACCGTCCTCCGGGCTGGCGGCGTGGGCGGCCTTGCCGTGGCACAGCACGGTGCAGCCTTCCTGGGCGGGGGATACTTCAAACATCCCCTTGGACTTGGCCGCCTTGGCCTGGAGCTTCTCCACCTCCTGGGGGGAGCAGACCAGGGCGCACTCCGCCTTAAAGGGCACCGCGTTGGAGACCGTGCCGGCCTCAAAGCTCTTCACCACCGCAGAGTCGTTCTTGGCGTGGACCTCAAAGCCCATGTGGCCCTTCTCGCAGTGGCAGATGCCGTAGGAGGCATCGGGGGTAAAGCCCATGTCGGGCTTCTGCTCCCGCTCAAAGTAGTAGGGCATGTCGTCCATGCCAATCTCCTCGGCAGAGCCAAAGATGACCCGCAGCTTCCGGTTGCCCTTCACCCCGGCGTCCTTCAAAGCCCGCAGGCAGTGGAGGGCCACAATGGCAGGCCCCTTGTTGTCGGAAACGCCCCGGCCAAAGGCCAGGTTGTCGTCGATGACCATGGTGTAGGGGTCGGTGTCCCAGCCTTCCCCGGCGGGTACCACGTCCAGGTGGGCCATCACCACGGCGTTGCCCTCGCCCTCGCCGTACTCCGCGTGGGCGGCGTGGTAGCCCACGTTCTTGGCCTTCAGGCCATAGCCTTCCGCCATCGCCACCACCGTGTCCAGGGCCCGGGCGCACTGGTCCCCAAAGGGATGCTCGCCCTCCTGGGGCTTGGCCACAGAGGGGATGGCCACCACCGTGGCCAGATCTTTCAAAATATCGTCCCAATAATCCAGAATCTTCTCACCAAACAGCATAGATGGGTATTCCTTTCTTGTGTGGGTATCCCTCCAAAACAGGAAGGTACGCTCTTACGATAAACTTTTTTTACCCTAAAGTCAAGGGAAACTCTGGGAAAAGGAGGGGGAAAGGATGTTAAATTCCATCTGGTTTTTCATGATTGCCCTCAGCGTGGTCAGCGCCTTGGCCACCGGCCGCATCGGCTCGCTCTCCACCGCCTTGCTGGAGGGCGCCCAGTCCGCGGTGGAGCTGTCCCTGTTCCTGCTGGGGAGCATGTGCGCCTGGCTGGGCTTTTTACAAATCGCCGAGGAGAGCGGCCTCTCCCGGCTGCTGGCCCGCGCCCTGGCCCCGGTGATAGGCCGCCTGTTCCCCGAGTACCGGGAGGACACCGCCATCCTGGGGAAAATCGCCCTAAACCTCTCCGCCAACCTGCTGGGCCTGGGCAACGCCGCCACACCTTTGGGCTTGGCAGCTATCCAGGCCATGGCCGAAAGGAACCCCTCCCGGGAGTCCCCCACCCGAGGGATGGTGCTCTTTGTGGTGATGAACACCGCCTCCCTCCAGCTGATTCCCCTGAACATGGCGGCCATGCGCCAAAGCGCCGGCAGCGCCCAGCCCTTCGCCATCCTCCCGGCGGTGTGGATAACCTCCGCGGCGTCCTTGGCTGTGTGCCTGGCCGCCTGCAAGCTGCTGGAAAGGAGCCCCCTATGGCAGAGGTAGGCGCCGCCGCCCTGCCGGTGCTGGTGGGGCTGATTCTGCTCTTTGGCTATGTCAAAGGCGTGCCGGTGTTCGACACCTTCCTCTCCGGCGCCAAAGAGGGGTTGCGCACCTCACTCAAGCTGCTGCCCACCTTGGTGGGGCTGCTTGTGGCGGTGTCCATGGTGCGGGCCTCGGGACTGCTGGAGCTGCTTTGCGTCCCCTTGGCGCCCCTGGCCGAAAGCCTGGGCATCTCCCCAGAGCTGCTGCCCCTGGCCCTGCTGCGGCCCATCTCCGGCAGCGGGGCCTCCGCCTACACCTTGGATTTGCTCCAGCGCTTTGGTCCCGACAGCCCGACCGGCCAGATGGCCTCGGTGCTCTCCTCCTCCACGGAGACCACTTTCTACGCCGTAGCCGTCTACTTTGGGGCCTGCGGCTACCGGCGCCTGCGCCACACTTTGCCCGCCGCCCTTTTGGGGGACTTCACCGCCTTGGTGTTCTCCATTCTCACCGTAAAGCTCTTGGGCTAGGGCTTCCCTTTCCCGCCTGCGGGGGGTATAATAGGGGAAAAGGAGGCGCTTTCCATGATTGACCTGCACCTGCATTTAGACGGCTCTCTGGCCCCGGCGCTGGTCCGGGAGCTGGCCCAAACCCAGGGGCTCCCCCTGCCCGCGGGCAGCCTGGAGGAAGCCTTGTCCGCCCCGGCGGACTGCCAAAGCCTCAACGACTACCTGCGCTGTTTCGACTTGCCTGTGGCGGTGCTCCAAACCCGGCAGGCCCTCACCCAGTCGGTCCAGGAGCTCACCAGCCGCTTACAGGGCCAGGGGCTGCTCTACGCCGAGCTGCGTTTCGCCCCCTCCCAGCACACCCGCCAAGGCCTGACCCAGCGCCAGGTGGTGGAGGCCGCCCTGGCTGGCTTGCCCCAGCCCCCGGCACAGGGACGCTGGTCCTTTGGCTGCCAGCTGATTCTCTGCTGCATGCGGGGCGGGGAGGAGGCCGCCAACCGGGAAACCGTTGCGGTGGCTGCCCATTTCCTGGGAAAAGGCGTCTGCGCCGTGGACTTGGCCGGCGCCGAGGCACTCTATCCCACCCAGGAGTACCAGCCGCTCTTTGCCTACGCCCAATCCCTGGGGGTGCCTTTTACTCTCCACGCCGGGGAGGCCGCCGGCCCGGAGAGCGTCTGGCAGGCCTTGGAGCTGGGCGCCGCCCGCATCGGCCACGGCGTCCGGGCAGGGGAGGACCCCCGCCTGGTGGAGGAGCTTGCCCGCCGCCGCGTCCCCCTGGAGCTCTGTCCCACCAGCAACCTGCAAACAAAGGCCGTGCCGGACTTGGCCCACTTCCCCCTAAAGGAGTACCTGGCCCAGGGCGTCGCCGCCACGGTGAACACCGACAACATGACCGTCTCCCGCACCACCTTGGCCCAGGAGTTCGCCTCCCTGTGCCTGGCTCCCCAGGAGCGCCGGGCGGTGCTCCTCCACAGCGTGGAGGCGGCGTTCCTGCCTCCAGCTCAAAAGGCCGCTTTGCTCCAGGCGTTGGAGGCAGCTTTGGCCCACTGAAAAAAGCCCCGGGTCCTCCCGGGGCTTTCAGGATGGCAAAAAACGCCCGTGGGCTTTCTTGGCTTTCCCGGTGGACGCCGCCCCCGCCCTGTGGTATACTGGTCCCAGGAAGGAGGCCTCCCCATGGAATACAACCCACAGTTCTGGCAGGCATTGGACCAGCTTCTGGCGCGCTCGGCGCTGGTCATCGACCGCCCCAAGGGCTCGTCCCACCCACGCTTCCCGGAGATGGTCTACCCCTTGGACTACGGCTATTTGGAAAACACCGCCTCCATGGATGGGGAGGGGGTGGACGTCTGGGTAGGCACGGCCCAGCCGCCGGCGCTGGACGGCCTCCTCTGGGTGGTGGACTTGCCCAAGGGCGACGTGGAGGTAAAGCTCCTTTACGGCTGCACCCCCCAAGAGCGGGAGCTGGCCTTCCAGTTCCTAAACCGGCCGCCCTATCTGCTGGCCCAGCTGGCCCTGCGTCCTGTGGCGCCTCTGGAAAAATCATAGCACAGAAAACGTTTTCCTGCATTGCGCCAGGGCCGGTAAATTTCCCCCGGCGGCCCGCCTGTTTTTTCTGCCCAAGAAATTTCATCATTGTTCTAAATTGGAATAATAAGCAGCGTAAAGTGGAATATTATGGAGGCAAGATAGGGCAGGGGCCCGCCCCCGCTTGCTATCAATTTATGTAAGGAGGAATTACCCCATGGAAGTGTATGTGTGCGACGTTTGCGGCTACCGCTATGACCCCGAGGTGGGCGACCCCGATAACGGCATTGCCCCCGGCACCAAGTTCGAAGACCTCCCCGAGGATTGGGTCTGCCCCCTGTGCGGCGTAGGCAAGGACCAGTTCTCCCAGGAGTAAGCCACAGGTAAAAAGAAGGACGGCCAGCGCGGCCGTCCTTTTTCTATGCCTGGTTTTACATCCTCTCATACCCGTGGGCCTCTTGAAGCATCATGTCCTTCACCTTCATCAGCCGCACCTGGGTGGAGCGCTCGTTCTCGTCCAGCTTCATGGAGATGTAGCGAATCGTCTCCTGCAGCTGGGGAATCATCACATGCTCCAGGGCGTTGACCCGCCGCCGGGTCTTCTCGATTTCCGCGGCCATCAGCTGGCAGGCCTTTTCGCTTTCCGCCAGCCGCAGCATGGCGGGGAACACCGCCGCCAGAGCCTCCACAGCCCCGTCCAGATCCCCCGAGGTAAAGGCGAACCCATAGGAGAACATATCCCCCTGCTGGGGCGTGCGGGTGTGAAAGGTGAACTGGGGCACCTCCACGCTCATGACGTTTTCCACCTGGCACTCCAAGGTGACCTGCTGCTTGGGCGCCAGCAAAGCGGTGTTCAGCACCGCGTCCTGCATCCCGGCCCGGGCCAGCATGAACTCCTGGTTGGCCGCCCGGATGCCCGCCTCCACCTCCAAGCGCAGCTTGCGGTTTTCCCGCACCCTGTCCAAAAACTGCCGCATCAGCTCATCCCGCTTGTCTTTCAGCAGCTTGTGGCCCCGGGTGGCGGTGTTGAGCTTTTTCTTCAGGCGGCTCAGCTCCATGCGGGTGGGGTTCACCTGTAAACGTTCCGCCACGGGCCATCACACCTTTCCGTAGTATTCGTCCAGCAGCGTGTCGCTGATGCGCTTGAGCTCGCTTCTGGGCAGAATCCCCAGCAGCTTCCAGCCCAAGTCCAGCGTCTCCTCAATGGAGCGGTCTGTCCGGTAGCCCTGGGAGACATACTCCTGCTCAAAGGCGTCGGCGAACTGGGCGTAGAGCTTGTCGGTGTCTGTCAAAGCGGCCTCGCCCAGCACCACCATCAGCTCCTTGGCCTCCTTGCCCCGGGCGTAGGCGGCGAACAGCTGGTTCATGGTGGCGGCGTGGTCCTTCCGCGTCTTCCCCTCGCCAATGCCCTTGTCCTTCAAGCGGGACAGAGAGGGCAGCACGTCAATGGGCGGGGCGATGTTTTTGCGGTACAGCTCCCGGCTGAGGATGATCTGCCCCTCGGTGATATAGCCGGTCAAGTCGGGGATGGGGTGGGTCTTGTCGTCTTCGGGCATGGTCAAAATGGGAATGAGGGTGATAGAACCCGCCTTGCCCTTCTGCCGCCCCGCCCGCTCGTACAGGGAGGCCAGGTCCGTGTACATATAGCCGGGATAGCCCCGGCGGCCGGGCACTTCCTTCCGGGCGGCGGAGACCTCCCGCAAAGCGTCGGCGTAGTTGGTGATGTCCGTCAATATCACCAGCACGTGCATATCCTTCTCAAAGGCCAGGTACTCCGCGGCGGTCAAGGCCATGCGGGGCGTGGCGATGCGCTCCACCGCCGGGTCGTTGGCCAGGTTCACAAACAGCACCGTCCGGTCGATGGCCCCCGTCTCCTGGAAGCTCTTCACGAAGAAGTCCGATTCCTCAAAGGTGATGCCCATGGCAGCGAACACCACCACAAAGGGCTCGATGGTGCCCCGCACCTTGGCCTGGCGGGCGATTTGGGCCGCCAGCTGGGCGTGGGGCAGGCCGCTGGCGGAGAAGATAGGCAGCTTCTGCCCCCGCACCAAAGTGTTCAGCCCGTCAATGGCGGAAACCCCCGTCTGGATAAACTCCTGGGGATAGTTCCGTGCCGCGGGGTTCATGGGCAGGCCGTTTACGTCCGCCCGCTTATCCGGCAGGATTTCCGGCCCGCCGTCGATGGGGCGGCCCAGGCCGTCGAACACCCGGCCCAGCATATCCCCGCTGACGCCCAGTTCCATGCTCCTGCCCAGAAAGCGCACCTTGCTGCTCTCCAGGTTGATGCCTGTGGAGCTTTCAAACAGCTGCACCAGGGCGTTGCCCTCGTTGATTTCCAGCACCTTGCACCGGCGCTTTTCGCCGTCCGACAGCTCAATTTCCCCCAGCTCGTCGTAGGCCACGTCCTCCACGCCTTTCACCAGCATCAGAGGGCCCGCCACTTCCTGGATGGTCCGGTATTCCTTTGGCATTTACAACTCCTCCTTTGCTTCCAGGGCCTGGGCCAGCTCCCGCTCCAGCTGGGCCTGGATGGCCGCAAAGCGCCCGGGGGCTTCCTCCGCCGTGGTGTACTTGTACCGGCCGATCTGTTCCCGCACAGGCAAGGCCACCAGCGCCTCGATGCCCACGCCCTTGCCCAGGGCTTCCAGGCTCTTTTCATAGTAGCTGAGAATCAGCTCCATCATGGCGTGCTGCTTGGGCAGGGGCGTGTAGGTGTCCACCTCGTCAAAGGCGTTCTGGTGCAAAAAGTCCTCCCGGATGGACCGGGCGGCCTCCAGCTTCAGCCGGTCCGGGGCGGAAAGGGCGTCCATGCCCACCAGCTGCACGATCTCCTCCAGCTCGGCCTCGTCTTGCAGCAGCCCCATGAGTTTGGCCCGCAGCTGCACCCAGTCCGCCGCCACGTTTTGGGCGAACCAGGGCTCCAAAGTGTCCAGGTACAGGGAGTAGCTGGTTAGCCAGTTCACCGCCGGGAAGTGCCGCTTGTAAGCCAGGCTGGAATCCAGCCCCCAGAACACCTTTACAATGCGCAAGGTGGCCTGGGCCACCGGCTCGGAGATGTCGCCGCCGGGAGGGGACACTGCCCCAATGACCGAGAGGGTGCCTTCCCGCTCCTGGCTGCCCAAGGTGATTACCCGGCCCGCCCGCTCGTAGAACTGGGCCAGGCGGCTGCCCAGGTAGGCGGGGTAGCCCTCCTCGCCGGGCATCTCCTCCAGCCTGCCGGACATCTCCCGCAAAGCCTCTGCCCACCGGGAGGTGGAATCCGCCATCAGCGCCACGGAATAGCCCATGTCCCGGAAGTATTCCGCGATGGTGATGCCTGTGTAGATAGAGGCCTCCCGGGCCGCCACCGGCATGTCAGAGGTGTTGGCGATAAGCACCGTGCGCTGCATCAAGGACTGGCCGGTCTTGGGGTCCTTCAGCTCGGGGAACTCGTTTAAGACGTCGGTCATCTCGTTGCCCCGCTCCCCGCAGCCGATGTAGACCACAATGTCCGCCTCGGCCCACTTGGCCAGCTGGTGCTGCACCACGGTCTTGCCGCTGCCGAAGGGCCCGGGCACCGCCGCCACGCCGCCCTTGGCGATGGGGAAGAAGGTGTCAATCACCCGCTGGCCTGTCACCAGGGGCATGTTGGGGGAGAGCTTCTTCTGATAGGGCCGCCCCCGCCGCACCGGCCACCGCTGCAGCAGCGAGAGGGGCACCTCCCGGCCGTCGGGGGTCTCCACCAGGGCCACCGTCTCTGTCACGGTAAACTCCCCGGCGCGGATGTCCTTCACCGTGCCCACCAGCCCAGGGGGCACCAAAATTTTGTGCTCCACAACGGCCGTTTCCTGCACGGTGCCCAGCACGTCCCCGGCGGCAACCCCGTCCCCAACCTGTACCGTGGGGACAAAGGCCCATTTCTTCTCCCGCTTCAGGGCGGGCACCTCCACGCCCCGCTGCAGGTTGTTGCCGGAGATGCGCATAATGTCGTCCAAGGGCCGCTGGATGCCGTCGTAGATGCTGCCGATCAGGCCGGGGCCCAGCTCCACGCTCATGGGCTCGCCGGTGGATTCCACCACCGCCCCCGGCGCCAGGCCGGAGGTCTCCTCATACACCTGGATGGAGGCCTCGTCCCCGTGCATCTCAATAATTTCGCCGGTCAGCCGCTTTTCGCTGACCCGCACCACGTCGTACATGTTGGCGTCCCGCATGCCCTTGGCAATCACCAGGGGCCCGGCCACCTTTTTGATGGTGCCTTTGCTCATTTTATGATTCACCCGCTTCTCTAATCAGGATTCGTTTGCCAAAATGTCAGAGCCCACCGCCTGCTCCACCGAGCGCTTCACCTGGCGCAGGCCCAGCCCCGTGTTGCCGGAAATCCCCGGGATGGGCACCACCGCTGGGAGGGGCGCCTCCCGCAGCCGGTCCAGCTCCTCGGGTATCTGGGCGCAGAGGGCCTCTGTCACGTAGAGCACGGCGTAGTTTTCCTCCGCCAGCCGCCGGATAAGCCGGGCGCCGGCCTCGGCCTCCTCCACAGGGAAGACCTCCAGCCCCAGGGCCCCAAAGCCATAGATGCTGTCCCTATCCCCCAGCACTGCGATTTTATACATAAGTCTCCCTCAGCCTTTCCCGGATTCGCCCGTCCTCCAGCCCGTTGCGCTTGCAGGAGAGGATGACCCGCACCGTGTCGGCCTCCCGCCGCCTGGCCACCGCGTAGGCGAACAGCGGCCCCGCCGACTCATACTCCGCTTTCTCCCCCTTTACCAGTTCCATGGCCTGGTCGTCCCGCCACTTCTCAAAGGCGGAGAAGGACTCCCGCAGCGCCTGGGCGCCCTGGCTGTAGGGGGTGCTTTCCAGGTATTCCAGCAAGGGCTCCATGCCCTGCCCGGCCGCCTGGGCCAAGGCCGCCACATCCAATGAATCGCAGGGGGCCAGCGCCAGCTCTAAAAACTCCCGGTTTTTCCCGGCTTTGCAGGCACGGGCCGCCGTCTGGATGTCCGCCGTGGCCACTGTCCACTGGCCGTAGCGCTCCAGCACCGCTAAGCCGCTCGCCTTCCCCAGCCGCAGGATTTCCTCCAAGCACGCCCGGTCCACCAGCACGTCGCACAGCTGGCCGTCCCCCGTTTGGAGCATGGCCCGGCTGGCCTCCGCCGCCGCCTGGGCGAAGGCCGGGGGCAGGGGGGAGAAATCCCGGGCCTTCGCCATCTCCAGCAGGGATTCCGGCTCCCACTGGCCCCCGGGGAGGAACACACCTTGTGGCTGTGTCCCCGTGGCCGCGCACTTGATGGCCGCTTTCAGGTTGTTGCCGTCGATGGGCACCAGCAGCGGCGCCAGGGGGGCCGGGTCTTTGGCCACCTCCTGCAGGAAGTCCCAGGTCTTTGCCTCCTCGGCGGCCAGCAGCCCCTCGGCGGTGGGGGAGGGCTCCCCCGTGCCCCAGCCCTTGTCCTGCAGCACCTGCAGGCAGGCCTTTTCGTCAGGGCAGGCCAGCAGCCGCTCCAGGTCGTTTTTTCCCAGAAGCCCTGTCTCCCGGGCGTGTACCCGCGTCACCGCGTAGATGTAGTCCTCGCTCATGGCTCCTCCTTTGCTCCCGCCGGGGCGAACAGGATGGCCCCCGCCGCGTCCCGCAGCTGGTCATAGGCCTCCTGGAACAAGGCGGGGAAGGTGCAGTCCAGCTCCACCGGGCCGTAGGCCAGCACAAAGCCGCTCTCCAGCTGCCGGGGCTGGGAGGAGAGGGCAATCTTCCCCTGGGGCGCGATGCGCTCCAGCTCCTCCTGGAACCCCTGGGGCAGCCGCTGCAAATCCCGGGCGTTTAGGTAGAGCACCCCGTCCCCGGGCTGGGCCCAGCGGCCCACCAGCTCCAGCAGCAGGGAGAAGTACTCCTGGGCCGGGGCCTGCTCCAGCTCCTGGCAGACCTGCCCCAGCGCCTCCCGGATGAGCTGCTGCTTGCACCGCAGGAGCCCATCCCGCTTTTCCAGCAGCGCCGCGGATTCCGCCCGCTCCCGGATGGCGTCCGCCCCCTTCTGGGCCTCCTCCAATATGGCCTGGGAGCGCCGCTGGGCCTCCTCCTGGGCGCGTTCCAAGGTGGCCTGGGCCTCTGCCTGGGCCGCGTCCAGCAGTCCTTGGGCCTCTGCCTGGGCCTCCTGTTCAATGTGCGCCAAAATGGCTTCCAGTCCCGTCATGGGGCCGCCTCCTTTCTGTGGGTACCCCCGCCTTATACGGACAGCCCGCCAATGCCGAAAATGGCCAGGATGGAGATGAGCAGCGCCAGCACGGCGTAGGTCTCCACCATAACGGGCAAAGTCATGGCCTTGCCGAACTGCTCGGGCTTTTTCACCAGCAGGGAAATGCTGGCGATAGAGGCCTTTGTCTGCCACCGGGCGGACACCAGGCCCACAATGGCCATGGGCAGGCAGGCCGCCAGATACAGCAGGCCCTTCACGGCGCTCACGTTGGGGTCGCCGCCCAAAATGCCCACCTGGGTCAGCACGATAAAGCCGATGAGCAGCCCGTAAATGCCCTGGGTGCCGGGCAGCAGCTGCAGCACCAGCACCTTGCCGAACAGGGAGGGGTTCTCTGTCACGGCGCCGGCGGCGGCCTGGCCAGCCATGCCCACGCCCACCGCGGAGCCAATCCCAGCCATCAGGGCAGCCAGCATGCCGCCCAGCAGCGCGAACACAATCCCTAAAATGTTCCAATCAAAACCGTTCATGTCACTTTTCCTCCTTGATTTGGAAATGCTTGGTGTTGGCGGCAAAAGGCGCGTAAGCCCGGCCGCCGCCCTCATAGAACTTGCCGAAGAACTCCACAAACTGCAGCCGGTTGGTGTGCACATAGGCCCCCAGCAGGTTGATGGCCATGTTCATGCTGTGGCCGATGAGGAACACCACCGCAAAGAAGATGGCCCCCACCACGCCGCCGCCCAGCATGGCGCCCAGCTGGTTGAACACCGTGGAAATCACGCTGGTGGCCAGCCCCAGGGCCAGCAGCCGGGAGTAGGACAGGATGTCGCTTAAATAGCTGGAAACCCCATAGAGCCCGTAAAGCCCCTTTAAAAAGCGCTTCACCGGGTTGCGGGATTCCCGCCCCGCGGTAAACAGAATGCCCACCGCCCCAATGCCGGCCAGCACCCCGGCCACAGCGGCCACGGGCCCCGGCACCACAAAGGGCAGCTCCGCGATGTTCTGGAAAATCTCCGTGGAGAGCAGCACCACAATCAGCCCGCCCACCAGCAGGTACCAGAACACCACGTCGTACAGGGCGTCGGCGTACTTCTTCTGTTTGGCCAGCTGGTAAAACTGCACCCCCAGCCCGGTAAACAGATGGGCCACGCCCACCCCAAAGGAGAAAATCAGCAGCCGCATGGGGTCGTCCAGGGGCTCAAACCACAATGCCGGCACGGTAATCTCGGTGTGGAAGAAGGTCTGGGCAATCACTGGGATAGCGTCTCCAAAATAGCTGCCAAACAGCACGCCCCACACCGTGGTGGAGATGCCGCAGAACAGGAACATCCGCAGCGTCTTGCGCATCTTCAGCTCCATGTCGGGGAACTTCTTCAGCGCAAAGGCGCTGCCAACCACCGTCAATATCCCGTAGGCCGCGTCGGAGAGCATCATCCCAAAGAGCAAATAGTAGAAAAACGCCATCACCGCGCTGGGGTCCACCTCGTGCCTGCCGGGCAGGCTGTACCCCTCTACCACGCCCTCCACAGGCTCGGTGAAGAAGTTGTTTTTCAGCTTGACCGGCGGGTCCTCTTGGGGCCCCGGCTCCGCGACCTCAGCCAGCAGGGTAAAGCGGCTTTCCAGCTCGCCTACCAGGCCGGGGGCGTCCTCCGCCGGGAGGTACCCCGCCAGGCAGAAGGTGTGGGGGCTTTGCCACAACTCCCCCAGCACCTGGTATTTTTCCGCCCGGGCGCTGATGTAGTCCGCCGCCAGCAGCAGCTCCTCCCGCTTGGGGGCCAGGCCGGCGATTTTCCCCAGGGCGTCCTCCCGCTCCTTGCGCGCCCCGCGGATTTCCTCCTCCAGCGCCTTGGCCTGCTGGGCCGGGGGCAGGGGAGAGGTTACCGCCGGATAGGTAAACCCCATGGAGCGCAGCGCCTCCTCCACCTGGGCAGCATCCTGCCGCAGGCACACCAGGAACACACAGGTCTGCTGGGCCTGGCAGCTGAGCACCTCCGCCTCCATACCGGACACCTGGGGCAGCCGCTGGGCCAGCTGGGCTTTCAGCGCGCCCTCCTCCAAGGCCTGGGGGAAGCTGCCCAAAAATACCCGGGTGCTCCCTGTGCCCTTGGCGTCCAGGGGGAGGTCCAAGGTCATCCAGGGCTTGAGCGTTTCCAGCTGGGCCTCCAGCCGCTGAGCCTGGGCCTCGCTGTCCGTCACCTGTTTCCCCAGCCGCAGGATTTCCCTGGCCTGCTCCAGCAAGGCGGGGGCCTCCTGCCCCTGGCGCTGGTACTCCTCCCAGGTGACGGGCTTCCTGCCCGCCAAGAAGGAGAGCATCCCCTTCTTCACGGGGACGGTGTGGTCCAGCAGCTCCACCGCCTGCTCCAGAAGCCGCGCCTGGGTTTCCAGCTCCTGCTGGGCCTGGGAGGTGTCCGCCTGGCGGAAGACTTCCCCGCTGGCCTGGGTGGATTCCACCTCCACCACGCCCCGGCGCTGCAGCAGCTCCAAAATGGCTTTCCTATCCCGCCGCAGGGCAAAGAGCTCCAGGCGTTTCATGGGCACCACAGCCATAGGCGCTCACCTCCTTCTGGGATGGCCCAGCACGATCCGTTCCGCGGCCCGGGCCACCTGCCCTTGCCGGGAGCGGGCCAGGGCCCGCAGCTGTTCCTGTTCCTCTTGGCATTCCCGCTGGATGGCGGCCTTGCGCTTTTCGCCGTCTGCCTTTGCCACTCCGTAGAGGATGCCCGCCCGCTTTTGCGCTTCCTTTTCCGCTGCCTCGATGAGCTGCTGTCCCTTGGCAGCGGCATCTTGGCGCAGGCGTTGGGCTTCTTCCTGGGCATGCCGCACCGTTTCCTGGGCCTGCTGCTCGGCCCTATCCACAGCCAGCATGGTTTCTTTTGCCAATGCTTCCACCTCCCTATCCATGGAACATCCTTCAAAGGGAACCTTCCACAGAAAAGAATATTCTCATTATACTGTAAAAAAATGTGCTTGTCAAAAACTTTCCGTATTCTTAAAAGATTTTATTGGTAAAATCCAACAAGCAGCCGCGCTCCGGAAAATAGACCATTGAGCGCCCTTTCTTGTGGTATGGTTCCAGCATACGCCCCGCCGCGGGAAAGAAAAGGGGCAATCTGCCGCCCCGTGGGAAATATGGGACAGAAAAAACCAGTGCCCAAGGCAAAGTGTCCAGGAAATCCCCGGCAAACGATGGGGGAGGCGCCTGCAAGAAGCAGCCGATGGCTTCCAGAAAGCAAAAAAACAGGCGGGGAACGGTATCCCCGCCTGTTGGCGTGTTGCGTATGTACGATGTTGATACGGCTATTTTATTCTTCCGCCGCGCTGGATTCGCTGCTCACTTCGCTGGAAGCGGAGCTCTCGCTGCTCTCCACCGCGCTGCTGGTTTCAGAGCTGCTCTCCTCGCTGGCGGAGGACTCTGTCTCAGAGGCGGAAGAGGCGCCGTTGCGGGTGCTGTCGTTGACAAAGGAGGAGAGCTTCACAGTATTCATGGCGGACTGGTTCAGCTCCACGCCCTCCACGGACTGGGCCTGCTCCAGCACATAGTCGTTGAACTCCTCGCCCTTCATGTCCGCCAGCAGGGAGATGTACTGGTCCTCGTCGGCCTCCACCTCGTCGTAGGCATCGGCAATGGACAGCTTGCGGATGACGTACAAAGCGTTGCTGGTCTCAGCCACCACGGCCTCGCCCTCGTCGGCGCCCTCCAGGGCGGTGGCCAGCTCGCTGGTGATGTTCTCGCCCTTGGTGGGGTTGGGCTGGTAATAGGTGGATTCGCCGCTGGTCTCGCTGGCGTAGTCGTCGGCGGCCTCGCTCACGGTCATTTCGCCGTCGTTGATGCTATCCGCGTAGGTCTGCAGCTGGTCCTGAATGTCCGCCTGCTCTTCCGAGGTGAGGGTCTCGCTCTCGCCGTCGTCGTTGGTGGTGGTCAGCGGCACGTAGAAGTACTCGTAGCTCAGGTAGGTCTCAGTGAAGTAATCCTCCAGCTCCCCGGCGGCCAGGGCCAGCTCGCCGCCCTCGCCGTACATGGCTTCCATCACCTTCTGGAACTTCACCGTGTACTCCGAATAAGCCTTGGAGAAAGAGTCCCTGGCAATGCCCAGGTCATCCTCAAAGGTGCTCTGGTAGTACCTCCAGAAGTTGGTGGTGGTGTTGTCGATCTGGGTCTGGTCGTCCTCAGTCAGCTCCAGGCCATATTCGCTGAACTTGTCGCTGATGTAGTAGTAGGCGTTCAGGTAGTTCAGCGCCCGGTCGGTAATCCACTGGGAGGCGTCCACCCCGTCGATTTCGGCGTCCAGCACGGCGGTGTCAGAATCCACCTGGTCCCGCGCCTCGGAATAGGCGCTGTACAGGTAGTAGATATACCCGCCGATGGGCATGGTGTCGTCGCCCTTGCGGGCAGCCCAGGTATTATTCTCGTTATAGCAGCCAGCCAGGCTCAGGCACAGGACCAAAGCGAGCACAGCGGCCGCGGTACGCTTCCAAATGTTTCTCATGGGTGAATCAGCCTTTCAAAGTAGTGGTTTATTGCAAAGAACGACAAACATTATACCCCACTTTTCCCCGTTTGTCTACACGGAAATTGTGAAATGCCTCACGGTTTGGGGGCGGCGTTTTCCTGCATGGCGGTCAAAATCTCCGAGAGGGCCTGGGTGGGGGGCTGCCCGGCCATCTTCACGCTGATGTAGGGCTTGCTCCCGGCGGAGAGCAGCACCCGGCCGCCCAGCGCCTTGATGAGGGGCCCCACCTCCGCCACGTCGAACTTCTCCTTGTATACCAGCAGGGAATCCCCCTGCTGCTTCACCTCGGTGACGCCCAGGCCCGCGGCGGTGTTCCGCAGCAAGGCCACGTCCAGCAGGCCCTTTACCGAGGCCGGCGGCTCCCCGAACCGGTCGATGAGCTCATCCAGCACGTCCATGGCATCCTCCTGGGTCTCCACCTCGGCGATGCGGCGGTACACGTCCAGCCGCAGGCTCAAGCTGTCGATGTAGCTCTCGGGGATGTGTGCCTGCACCTGCAAATCCACCAGGCACTCCTGGTCCACGGGGCGGGTGGGCTCCTCGCCCTTCATCAGGGACACCGCCTCGTTTAAGAGCTTTACATACATGTCATAGCCCACGGCCTCCATGTGGCCGTGCTGCTCCCCGCCCAGGATGTTCCCCGCGCCCCGGATTTCCAAGTCCCGCATGGCAATCTTAAAGCCAGAGCCGAACTCCGTAAACTCCCGGATGGCCGAAAGCCGCTTCTGGGCAATCTCCGAAAGGGCCTTGTTGGGGGTGTAGGTGAGGTAGGCGTAGGCCCGGCGGTTGCTGCGGCCCACCCGGCCCCGCAGCTGGTGCAGCTGGGAGAGCCCCATGCGGTCGGCGTTCTCAATAATCAAAGTGTTGGCGCTGGGCACGTCCACGCCTGTCTCGATGATGGTGGTGCACACCAGCACGTCGATTTCGTGGTCCAGCAGCTGCCGCCACACCTCGGAGAGGTCCTCCTCGTTCATCTTGCCGTGGCCCACGCCGATGCGGGCCTCCGGCGCCATCTGCTGGATGCGCGCCACGGTGCTTTGCAAAGAGGCCACGTCGTTGTGCAGGTAGTACACCTGGCCGCCCCGGCGCAGCTCCCGGCGGATGGCGTCCCCAATCACCCCGGTGTCGTACTCCAGCACATAGGTCTGCACCGGGTGCCGGTCGTGGGGGGCCTCCTCAATGACGGACATGTCCCGGATGCCGGAGAGGGCCATGTTCAGCGTGCGGGGGATGGGCGTGGCGGAGAGGGTCAGCACGTCGGCGGTGCTGCACATCTGCTTCAGCTTCTCCTTCTGGGCCACGCCGAACCGCTGCTCCTCGTCGATGATGACCAGCCCCAGGTCGTGGAACTTCACATCCTTGCTCACCAGCCGGTGGGTGCCCACCACAATGTCCATGCTGCCCCGGCGCACCTTCCGCAGGATTTCGTCCTGCTGCCGGGGGCTGCGGAACCGGGAGAGCAGCTCCACGTCCACGGGGAAGCCCTCCATCCGCCGCAAAATGGTCTGGTAGTGCTGCCAGGCCAGGATGGTGGTGGGCACCAAAATGGCGCACTGCTTCCCGGCGGTGACGCACTTAAAGGCCGCCCGCAGGGCCACCTCGGTCTTGCCAAAGCCCACGTCGCCGCACAGCAGCCTATCCATGGGCACCTCCCGCTCCATGTCGTCCTTGATTTCCGAGATGCACCGCAGCTGGTCCTCTGTCTCGTCGTACTCAAAGTGGGATTCAAAGTCCCGCTGCCACTCCCCGTCCGGCGGGAAGGCGAAGCCCTTCTGCTGCATCCGCTGGGCGTACAGCTGGATGAGCTCCTTGGCGATGTCCTTCACAGCCTTGCGGACCTTGGTTTTCTGCCGCTGCCAGTCGGCGCCGCCCAGGCGGCTCAGCTTCACCGCCGAATCCTCCCGGGGGCCGATGTACTTGCTCACCAGGTCCAGCTGGGTGACGGGCACGTACAAGGTGTCGTTTTTGGCGTAGCGCACCTTGATGTAGTCCTTGGTAACGCCGTTCATCTCCAGCTTGTGGATGCCCTCAAACAGGCCGATGCCGTGGGTGGCGTGGACCACATAGTCCCCCGGCGCCAGCTCCGACAGGCTGGAAATCTCCTTGCTGTTCTTGTCCCGCTTCACCCGCTTGCGCTTGACCTCTGTCATGCGGCCGTGGGTAATCAAGGCGAAGTTCGCCTCCGGCAGCTCAAACCCCGCGGACAGCGCCCCCAGCGTCACCACCACCGTGCCGGGGTTCACCGCGGAGACTGCGTCCATCCAGGCAGCGGGCAGCCCGGCCCGCTTCAAGTCCTCGGCCAAGGCCTTGCCCGCCCGCTCCGTGCCGGTGAGCACCGCGCAGGCCCGGCCCTGGTCCAGCAAGGCCCGCAAATCCTCGGCCAGCAGCTCCACGCCGCCGCCCCAGGGGGAGAGCTGCTTGGCGGTCATGTTCACCAGCGTCTTGGTGGGGATTTCATAGCTGCCCCGGGCGAACAAGTCCAAGAACAGGGTGGGGGTTTCCTCCGCTTTGCCCAGGGCGTACTCCCAGTCCTGGCTGTACTGGTCCAGGCCCTTGCACAGCAGGCCCTCCGCCAGGTAGCTTTTTACATCTTCCCCCCACTGCCACAGGGTGGTGCGCACCCGCTCTTTCAGCTTGTTTCCCTCGGAGAAGAACAGCAGGCTGTCCTCCGGCGGGAAGTAGTCAAACAGCGTCGCCGCCCGGGGGTACACCAGCGCGATAAACTTATCCATCGAGCCTATCCGCAGGCCGTTTTTCAGCTTCTCCGCCTCGCCCCGCAGCACCTCCTTGGCCTTGGGGGCGTTCTTCCCCCGCAGGGAGGCGGCCAGCTTCTCGATTTTCTGCGCCAGGAACGCCGGCTTCTCCGGGATGACCTCCACGCAGGGGGCCAGCGTCACCTGGGGGATGGACTCGGTGCGCCGCTGGCTTTCCATGTCAAAGCTGGAGAGGGAGTCCACCTCGTCCCCCCAGAACTCCACCCGCACCGGGGCGTTGGCGCTGGGGGAGAAGAAGTCCACAATGCCCCCCCGGTGGCTGAACTGTCCCGGCCCCTCTATCTGGTCCTCCCGGGTGTAGCCGCACTTGACCAGCGCCTCCAGCAAATTGGCAATCTCCAGCTGGTCCCCGGGCCGCAGCGTGAACAGCTTCCGTTCCAGCTCCTCCGGTCCCAAGGTGTACTGCAAGGCGGCGTCCATGCAGGCCACAATGCAGTCGCACTGGCCGTCCTCCAGCTTGGAGAGGGCCTCCAGCCGCAGCCGCTCGTACTCGTGGGAGGTCCCCGCCGTGTCCCGGAAGTTGAAGTCCCGCAGGGGATAGGACACCGGGCGCAGCCCCAAAGCGGCCAGGTCCTCGCAGAACCGCTGGGCCTCCGCCTCGTCGGCGGCCAGCACCAAAGCCCGCCTGCCGGTCTTTTTGCACAGGGAGGCTATCACACAGCACTTGTGCACCCCAGAGAGCCCCGTCACCGCCCCCGGGACGGCGCCCCCCTCCACCGCCTGCTCCAGGCGGGCGTAGTCTGGCCACCGGGCCAAAGCGCTTTGGACCAATTTCATAGGGATTCTCCTTTCCTCACATTCTGTGCCGGGGGTGGTCAGCTGTTGTACAGGTTCATGGCCCTGTCCATGTCACCTTTGGCGATGAGCTCCGCGGCGGCCGCGGCGTTCTCCAGGGCGGTGGCCAAGTCCTTCTGCTCCTTCTCCGTAAAGCGGGAGAGCACCCAGTCCGCCAAGTTGTAGTCGGGATGGGGCTTTTTGCCCACCCCCAGCTTGATGCGGGGGAACTGGTCCGAGCCGGAGAGGTAGATGATGTTCTTCATGCCGTTGTGGCCGCCGTCGCTGCCCTTGCGGCGGATGCGCAGCTTCCCCGGCTCCAGGTTGATGTCGTCAAAGATGACCAGCACCTTCTCGGGGGGCAGCTTGTAAAACTGCATGGCCTCCCGCACCGACTGGCCGCTCAAGTTCATAAAGGTGGAGGGCTTTAAGAGCAAAGCCTTTTTCCCGCCCAGGGAGCATTCCCCCACCAGGCCCTTGAACTTTATCCGCTTGATGTCCGTGTGGTGCTTCTGGGCAATGGTATCCACCGCCAGAAAGCCGGCGTTGTGCCGGGTGTTCTCATATTGCTTCCCCGGGTTCCCCAGGCCCACAATCATAAAGTCCACCGGGCCGGGGGAGGGGGTGTTTTTCTGGAATAGGCGCAGCATGGCAAAACCTCCGCTGGGTGTAGGATGGGCGCGAAAACAGGGCGGGCCGGAGCTTCCCGGCCCACCTGCTGGCGCGCTACGCGTATAGGCGTATAGATACCTTTTATTATGCCAGAGCCGCGCCGGTTTTGCAAGCCCATCTCCCCCGGAAAGGGGAAAAATCCCCCATTCCCCCGGGGGCCTTGAAAAAATTTGCTTTTCTTCCATTTTGTACTGGTATTTTCCCAAAGACTTTGCTATAATTCTCAATAGGAAACCCTGTGGACAGGCTTTTTTGTCTTGCCCGGGGGCTCCATTCCGCTGTCACCCGGCAGGGCCATGCTCCCTTTTTTGGCCAGCGTCCGGTTGAACATTATTAGGAGGTAAGTTACCAATGAGCCACAAGTATGTCTATCTGTTCAGCGAAGGCGACGGTTCCATGCGTGAGCTTCTTGGCGGCAAAGGCGCGAACCTTGCAGAAATGACAAAGCTCGGCCTGCCCGTGCCCCAGGGCTTCACCATCAGCACGGAAGCCTGCACCCAGTATTACGAGGACGGACGCCAGATTAACGATGAGATCCAGGCCCAGATCATGGAGTATGTGGGCAAGATGGAGGAAATCACCGGCAAGAAGTTCGGCGACAAGGAGAACCCCCTGCTGGTCTCCGTGCGTTCCGGCGCCCGCGCTTCCATGCCCGGCATGATGGATACCATCCTGAACCTGGGCCTCAACGAGGAAGTTGTCGAGGTTATGGCCAAGAAGTCCGGCAACGCCCGCTGGGCTTACGACTGCTACCGGAGATTCATCCAGATGTACTCCGACGTGGTTATGGAAGTGGGCAAGAAGTACTTCGAGGAGCTCATCGATGAGATGAAGGAGAAGCGCGGCGTCACCCAGGATACCGAGCTCACCGCCGATGACCTGAAGGAGCTGGCCGAGCAGTTCAAGGCCGAGTACAAGGAGAAAATCGGTTCCGATTTCCCCTCCGACCCCAAGGAGCAGCTCATGGGCGCCGTCAAGGCCGTGTTCCGTTCTTGGGATAACCCCCGCGCCAACGTCTACCGCCGCATGAACGAGATCCCCTATTCCTGGGGCACCGCTGTCAACGTGCAGATGATGGCCTTCGGCAACATGGGCGATGACTGCGGCACCGGCGTTGCCTTTACCCGCAGCCCCTCCACCGGCGAGAAGAAGCTCTTCGGCGAGTTCCTCACCAACGCCCAGGGCGAAGACGTGGTTGCCGGTATCCGCACCCCCATGCCCATCTCCCAGATGGCTGAGAAGTTCCCCGAGGCCTTCAAGCAGTTCCAGGAAGTCTGCAACCTGCTGGAGAGCCACTATCACGATATGCAGGATATGGAGTTCACCGTGGAGAACGGCAAGCTCTACATGCTGCAGACCCGTAACGGCAAGCGCACCCCCGCTGCCGCCATCAAGATTGCCTGCGACCTCATCGACGAGGGCATGAAGACCGAGCAGGAAGCCCTGCTGATGCTCGACCCCAAGCAGCTGGACGCTCTGCTCCATCCCCAGTTCGACCCCGAAGCCCTGAAGGCTGCCAAGCCTGTGGCTTCCGCTCTGGCCGCTTCCCCCGGCGCTGCCTGCGGCAAGATCGTCTTCACCGCTGAAGACGCCGTGGAGCAGGGCCAGGCTGGCGAGAAGGTCGTCCTGGTCCGCCTGGAGACTTCTCCCGAGGACATCGAGGGCATGCAGTATGCCCAGGGCATCCTCACCGTGCGCGGCGGCATGACCAGCCACGCGGCCGTTGTGGCCCGCGGCATGGGCACCTGCTGCGTCTCCGGTTGCGGCGACATCAAGATGGACGAGGCCAACAAGAAGTTCACCCTGGCTGGCCGTGAGTACCACGAGGGCGATTACATCTCCCTGGACGGCACCACCGGCAACATCTATGGCGAGGCCCTGCCCACCGTTCCCGCTTCCACCGAGGGCGGCTACTTCGGCCGCATCATGGAGCTCTCTGACAAGTACCGTCAGCTGGAGGTCCGCACCAACGCCGACACCCCCCGCGACGCCAAGCAGGCTGTGGCCTTCGGCGCCCAGGGCATCGGCCTGTGCCGTACCGAGCACATGTTCTTCGACCCCGACCGCATCGCCGCTATCCGCGAGATGATTTGCTCCGACACCGTGGAGCAGCGCAAGGCCGCTCTGGCCAAGCTGGAGCCCATGCAGCAGGGCGACTTCGAGCAGCTGTATGAGGCCCTCGGCGGCCGCCACGTCAACATCCGCTTCCTGGATCCCCCGCTGCACGAGTTCGTTCCCACCGAGGAAAAGGACATCGAGCTGCTGGCCCAGGCCCAGGGCAAGACCGTGGAGGACATCAAGGCCATCATCTCCTCTCTGCATGAGTTCAACCCCATGATGGGCCACCGCGGCTGCCGTCTGGCTGTCACCTACCCCGAGATCGCCGAGATGCAGACCGAGGCCGTCATCAAGGCTGCCATCAACGTGCAGAAGGCTCATCCCGATTGGAACATCGTCCCCGAGATTATGATTCCCCTGGTGGGCGAGGTCAAGGAGCTGAAGTTCGTTAAGAAGACTGTCACCGAGACCGCCGACCGCATCATCGCCGAGGCCGGTGTGGACCTGAAGTACAAGGTCGGCACCATGATTGAGATTCCTCGCGCCGCCATCACCGCTGACAAGATTGCGGAAGAGGCCGAGTTCTTCTCCTTCGGCACCAACGACCTGACCCAGATGACCTTCGGCTTCTCCCGTGACGACGCCGGCAAGTTCCTGGGCGCTTACTACGAGAACAAGATTTACGAGAACGACCCCTTCGCTCGTCTGGACCAGGAGGGCGTTGGCCAGCTGGTGAAGATTGCTGCCGAAAAGGGCCGCGCTACCCGTCCCGACATCGTTCTGGGCATCTGCGGCGAGCATGGCGGCGACCCCAGCTCCATCGAGTTCTGCCACAACGTGGGCCTGAACTACGTCTCTTGCTCTCCCTTCCGTGTTCCGATTGCCCGTCTGGCTGCTGCCCAGGCTGCTATTAAAGCACCCCGTGCGATGGACAAGTAATTCGGGAAAAATCGCGAATTTTTTGTAGTGATTGAACAGGCGCGCCGCCAAAAACGGTGCGTCTGTTCGTTATTTTTGACTAAATTTTTGTAAGTCATAAAAAGACCTCAACTGTTAGATCTGTCCAATTATTATGGCGAAATTGCGCTGGCATTTTGTTCATTCTTCTGTACTGCTTTGCGGCCTCAAAATCGATGGTAAAGGTGAGTACCGGCGGGTTTTCCGGCTCCAGCAGGTTGGCCCGCTGGGCACCCTGTTTCAGGTTTTCCATGCTGATCTTCCACCGGTAATGGTGGTTTGCCACCGGTGTGACTACTTCCACAAATTCGTCGATCAATTCTTCGGAGATCCGTGGGGAAGAGGTGTCCACCATTTTGGAGAGCCCTTGGCGGATGGCTTTCAGGTCCAGCTGATTCTGTTCGTCGATTTCTTCCGGCTGGGCCTTTTGCCGCTGGAGGGCTTCCAATTCTTTGGCAGCCTGGGCGTAAAGTTTTTGATACTGGTCTTTTGTCAGCTCCCCGTCTGCACGCATTTGCGCCAGGTTTAGCATCCGCTGCTCTAACTTCTCCATGGTCTGACGGAAGTTTTCCTGGTCCTTGACAGTTTGAGCTGCGGAGCTGCGCAGACAGGATTCCACCATTTGACAGGCTTTTAAGACCGCCTCCTGTTGATCACCCCAAAGCTTGTCAAAGATCTGTTTGGCCATCAGGTCTAGTTTCCATTCGCAGATGGAAATGGCATCACAGCTTTTTTGCCCTGCAAGATGGTTCTTCTCAACAAAACTCTTGGCAGGATTCTGTGTGCGGTAATTGCACTGGTACCCATAGACAGGAGTTCCGTCCTGTAGAACCCTCCATTTGAATCGGTTGTAGCCTGCGCCGCAGCGGCAGCGAAGTTTTCGCACCCAAAGGTGCTGAATGATTCTTGTGCCCTGCCTGCGTTCCTCACCAGAAGGCATCTGAAGGGTACGGATCCGGCTCTTTCGGATTTCTTCGCACTGCCTCCAAAGGGTTTCGCTCACAATGGGTTCGAAGTCTCCCTTTTTTAGAATGAACGTGCTTTCGTCCAGATTCTTGATGCGTTTCTTCTCTAAGAAATTGTTGACCTTGGATTTATTGTAGCCGATGTACCCCATATAGGTGGCGTTTCGGAGAATCCGGCTGATCTTGACACAGGACCACTTGACGTTTCCGTGACCATCTTTGCGGCCCCGGCGGGTCAGCTTGTTAACCACCTCCTTTTCTCCTAACCCCTGAGAATACAGCTCAAACACCATGCGAATTGTCTCAGCTTGTTCGGGATTGATTACATAAGTGCCGCCTACCCGATCGTAACCGATGATATTCCCATTGCCGTACAACACGCCATTTTCCCGGCTGACAGCCTGTCCTGCCCGGACACGTTCCGATATTTTCCGGCTTTCTTCCTGGGCCAGTGTGGCCATGATGGTCAGCCGCAGTTCGCCGTCGCCGTCCATGGTCCAGATGTTGTCAGAAACGAAGTACACTTCAATGCCATAATCCTTCAGCTCCCGGGTAATCACCAAGGTATCTACGGTGTTCCGGGCGAACCGGCAGACCTCTCGGGTAACAATAAGGTCGAACTTGTTCTTTTTTGCGTCGGCGATCATACGCATAAAGGCAGGGCGTTTTTTGGCCAAAGTCCCGGTAATTCCTTCGTCGATGTACCGGTCTACTACAGTCCAGTTGGGATGGTACTTTGTCTGGTCCTCGTACCACTGCATCTGGTTTTCCAAGGCATCCAGCTGCGCGTCGTGTTCGGTGGACACTCGTCCGTAGTAGACAATACGGCGCTCCCGGTTGGGGTCTAGCGTGAGATTTCCAAAGTATCGTTGTTGTGTTCTATTCATGGGAATTCCTCCTTTGTGCCTAGAGTATAACGAGGAAAGCCACGTTTGTTGAGGATATGGACGGCCAGGTTGTCATCCTTGACAAGTTAGCCGTATCGGTTCAAAATTTGAAGATATATGCTTTGGTCAATGAGGCCATTGCAAACCATCATGTGAACCAGTTTTATCGCAATTGCGTGTGTGTTTAGTTTCATCATGTATACTCCTTTTTTATAGTATGAATGGGCGCGCGGGAAGGCTTTCCCGTGCGCCCGAATTCTATTCTCATACTAACAAGCTCGCCATATTTGCCACGCATCCCTGGCGATGGGGACATTATCCGCGCCCTGGTCTCCGCTGGCAGCGGCTGTCATAACTCCACAGCGCCGTATTTCTCGCACGCCGCAGGGTTCCCCCCTAGTCCTTGGGAGGCCGTGAGGAAGTATCATTGTGCCCCCACCCAGTCATGGCGTCCAAAGTGCCACCTTTGGAGTTCAGGCTGGCGTAGATCGCTGGCGGCAGTCCTAGCTGCCGGTCCTGGCGGCGCGCCTGTGTCGCTCGTGGGCAGGTTATGTACCGATAATGCCGTATCTTCAGTTTTCAAGGTGCGCGAGAGGGTTCAATCCCTCTCACTTACTTTCCCGCTGAGAAAGGTGGTTTGGTTCTCATTCTATGACTCTTTTTCAATAAAACTTTTTATCTTTTCCAGTAGCTTCACTTTTCGCCTATGAAGGGCCGACTTGGAGATCCCCAGCTCTCTGCAGGTTTCCCGCTCCGTTTTCCCCTGGAAGTAGAGCTTATAAAGCAGCTTCCGTTCCTCAGGAGTCAGGCACCGAGCCAGGGATTCTAGCCAAATCTCAGAAACCGCCTGATCCTCCGTGGAAACATCCGGGCTGGCGAATTGCTGGTCCTGCTCCAGAAGCCGGTCGTAGGAATCCTCTCGAGCGGGCAGGAACGTGCCGGTGTCCTGCTGGAATTTGCCTCGTTTCCGGTCGCAGGAGAAGTATTCCTCTTTCCGTTCGTAATGGTGGTAGACCCGGTAAACCTCTTCGCTGACAGGCACAGCCTGCCCCTGGACGTAGATTGTAAACTGATTTTGCTTGTCTTGCTGCTTGCTCATAACCGCAACCTCCTGGAATTTGAAATGGTGGATTTTCAAATCCAGGCAGGCGGTCCGCGGCAGCGGGCATAGAAAAAGGCTCCTCCCATGGCGGTTCTCCTTACCGCCGTGAGAGGGGCCTATTTATCTTTATGGGGGAAAAACCCATGGGAATTCAGCCTGCTCAGCAGCGGTTTTTTTCTTTGCTGCCGCTGGGCAGGTGATATAAGGTGTTCTCTAGCTTTTATTGTACAAAAAGGCAGGGTCCTTGTCTGCCAAAGGGACAAGGTTTCCCTGCCTAAAAAACGAGGTATTTTCCCGGATTTTTCTTGCGGTCCGGTTGTTTTTTTACTATACTACATTTAACAATCAAGCTTTCCCTAGCAGGGAGTGGGAGGGAGCGGCGTGATCACCAATTCAGAGAAAAAACAGGCGTACACCATGGCAATCAAAAACCGGCTGAGCGGGGAATACTCGAAGTTTCAAAAGCAGGGAGGCACCGTGCGGGGCCTGTGCAAAACCCTCAACGATACCTATGGGTTTTCGCTCAACATAGATACCCTTCGGAACACGTTGAGCAGCGCCAACCACAGCACCTTGGACCTGTTTTGTGTGCTGGCCGTGTGCCGGTACTGGAAACTGGATGTGTCCTACATTCTTTCCCCGCCGGAAAATCAGGAAAAGCCCATGCATGCGGCGGAGAAAGTGGCGGATTCCATCCAGTACAAGGTGCTGGATGACCCGGATTACCTGGGCACCTACTACGGATTCCTGTTCTCCAATAAAGAGGACGACGCCACTCTCCACAGGATGACTTTGGTGATCTCCCGGGCCAAGGACGGCGGTTTCACGGCAGACCTGACGGTGGAGAGCGTTGTTTCCGGCAAAACAGGGGCCATGCCTCTAAAAAAGGAACTCCGTGGAGTTCCCATCCTGTCAAACTTCAATCGCAATATCGCCATCACATTTACAGATACCCTGGGGAATTTCTTCTTCCTCTACACCAACTATGAGAAATATTTGGCCTCCCGGGTGTATTACCGAAAGGGGATCGCCGTTACTTCCGCGTCCACAGCGGAGCGGGAGCCGGTGATGCAGACCTTTGTCCTTTTTGACCGTCCCATCCCGGAGGATAAGCTGCGCTATATCCCTGGCCTTTTGCAGCCGCTCCAAAAGTCCTTCCCCATTTCGGAAAAGGACCTCCAAGCCTTATCGGAGGAATCTCCTTTGGTGGCCCAGCTGGTGGAGGACTTCCAGTATTTGCTGGAACACCACCGGGAGGTGTTTTACCACATCAACGAGGTTTCCATTTTAGCGGAGCAGTCCCCCATGAGCAAGCCCGACCGGCTACGGGCCTTAACGTTCCTAAAGGAACACGCTGCAACGCCCTCCAAGTTTTTCTTCTCCACGAATCTGGCGGAGAACACCCAGTTTGTCCGGGATTTCCTGTTGAATGAAAGCGCCAACAGCGAGGGTGGGGGAGAGGAAAGTGTCTAATAGTTGAGAAAGGCGATTCCAATGGAAAACATGGAGTTTGAGCGTAATTACGAAAAGCAGTCCGTCAGTGAGGAGGACAAGCTCTTCTTTGAGCAGGTGGTAGCCCCTGGTGGTTTATTCGAATCTTTTCAGAAGAAGTTAGACGCAATCCCAAAGGTGATTGTGCCAGAGGACAAGGCAAACTACGAATATTTGTTGGAGAAATGCGACATTTTTGCCCAGCGCAACTTTGGAAGAATCCATGGGGTGGTGGATTACACCCACTGGGACGCCCACATCGACCTGATCGTGCCCATGTTGGAATTCTGCGACCCGGAGGATATGGCCTTGCTCAAGGACATTGGAGAAAAGGCACACTATCTTACCGTGGATCTTGTGGAAGATGGGCGTTATCGGGTACACATCCGTATCAACTATTTTCAAGAACTGATCACTGACGAATACGAGGAATACCTGAAAATCAAGACCCTCCAGGAAAACGAGAAACTGGCGGAAATGTTGGAACCAGATCTCACGCCGGAACAAGAAGCCCTTCTGGAGGTCACCCAAGGCATTCTGGACCGGTTCGACGAGGAAACCAGCATAGACCGGAACACGGCGTTCCGGGCGGTGGTGGAGTTTATTGACCGGGAGGGTGGGGATCGGACTGATCTGGAAAAGATCGCGGCGCTGCTTACCTTCCTGCTGGAAAAAGTGTTGGACGAAGAAAAGGGCCAATAGGAGGATGTTCCATGAAGCAATATAAATTACTGGGTCCGGATGGAAAGCAATATCTCTCCGAGACGCCTGGAACGCTGGGCGGCAACGGAAAACTGAAAATCTACGGACGGCTGGACTGCCCCAGCGCTTTGTCCACCATCCGGCGGTTCCCCGGCTCCTATGAAAAGTCCCGGGTGTTTTTCGCTGATGAGAGAACCGCCCTGGCGGCAGGCTTCCGCCCCTGTGGAAACTGCCTGCGGGAAAAGTATCGGGAATACATGGCGGACCCGGAGGCCTATCGGAAGAAGTTTGGGCTGTAACATAGCCCGCGACATTAGAATTATATGTGGGTAGGCTAGCCCGTGAAAATCATAAAATAGAACGGTATTTTTACCAAGATGACCGGTGGAGAAAACTCTCTCTGTATAATCTGACATTATTATAAAAAGAGCGGCATACGTAATATGTCGCTCTTTGTCGGTAAATAACTTTTTTTATAATTTATGGCAGATGGTTCGTAAAACGAGAGATTTGGTATGGTGCTGGAGTCAGTAGAATACCCTTTGGCAAAATGAAAGAAGTCGGAGAGTCAAGTATTTCCTCTTGCAAAACCCGAAACCTTGTTCTATAATATCCTCAAAAGAGTAGAACAAACATTCGATTTTTCCGCAAGGAGGGAGTTGCTATGGGGGAGAAGCCCCGGCAGTACGCCTGCATCGACCTGAATAATGCCGAGAAATAGAAAAAGCCGAGACTATTCGACAACCCTGGTTAAAACA
>OFMJ01000490.1_pt1 | contig 41954 bp, 39 predicted proteins | sample 1541801 | NCBI WGS metagenome assembly OFMJ01 (sample SAMN04209234, study PRJEB22552) | human gut metagenome | biome: gut; material: feces | host: Homo sapiens | place: USA: Oklahoma
CAATTGAACAAAATCGCTGCGCGATGGCCTGCCAAGGCTGTGGCGCAGCGATTTTGTTCAATTCAAATTTATCCAGTTTGTCAAACTGGAAATTCACTAATTGAAATCATGGTTTATAAAGATTAAAACCATGTTCCCGCTGATAAGCTGGTCCTTGTGATTTTATTCCAGCCCAATCCCTATCGCTTTTTACTTTATCAAATAGCCTCAGCAAATTCTTATTTTTCTGCCTGAAAAGCTGGGGATTTGTTTTATTACTTCTCTATTGAAATAAACGGAGGAAAGGTGTCGGAGCTATCGTTACGTTGCATGGTTCTTGTATCCACCTCAAAAGACCTGCCATCATATTCATAGTGAAGCTTTTCATTTTTAACATAAAAACGATGTTCCGCTTGAAATGCAACGGGCTTAAAACGCCCTCCCTGTATCGGCTGGTCACGATACAATACTTGGTCTTCTGATAATTTTAGCACATCATTTTCAAGACGCAAATCATAAATACCACTTACGATAGCCTCTGCCGCCACATTTTTTCCCGAAGCCGAAATGAAACGAAAACACCCTGTAATACCATCAGTGCTTTTTCTCTTTGCCAGTTCAAATCGGAACAAGGATACAGCGCTGAAATCTTTTCGTAATTTTTCTCGTTGTTCCTCCTTATCTATAAGCCATATCTTCTCATTTGATACAATAAACATATCCAACTGAAATCCACTCTGAGAATATTTTAAATTAGAAAAAGATATTTGATCAGAGTAAACGCCCTGTAACGCTCCATTTTCCAGCTTGTAAACTAATTCATTTGTAAACAACGTTTTACCATCCACATTCGCTTCAATGAAGTTGATAATTTCTTTCATTTTCACCTGTCCGCCCTTTCAATCTGAAATACACCTTCTCTGCAAAAAAACGTAGCCCATTTATCGTTGGATTAATTATACTTCATTTTGCCATATATGTATAGCGTGAGCGTGAAAGAGCCCATTGCCTCTACAGGATATATTCAGACTTGTGAAACAAAGCAGTCAGGGGGCTGATATTGCTTCAATAAGTAGGCGTTATAGTAACAGTATCCGTCAATCCAGTACCAGCCATTTTCGAAAGCTGCACCGTATGTGCCATCATGGATCGGGTAAAAAAACACCAGATACCACTAATAAGATGCCACCCTTCTGCCAACTGGCCGCTTTCATCCAGATAATAAAGTTTTCCATGTCCCGGCAAAAGCCGTCATACACTGAGACACTGTAAGCAGCACAATAAGCGGCTTTCCTACTACTTTCCTAATCTTCATAGATTGACCTCCTTTCTCTGATAATTATGGAGGCCAACTCTTTTATTTCGGTTCTGCCAGCAGCAGGTCGGGAGTTTCCGTATATTTCGAAGTGTACTCAGTCACATTGAAAATCCGATTTTGATATGATATGATGATTTAAGCAAAAGCCTATGGAAAACGACCACAATTAAAGTTATACCGCTTCGGCGATATGATAAATAAGAAAAAAAGAAGGAGTGATTGCGATGGAAAAAACAGTTTTCTCATTTACTATCAAACAAAAAGAAAAAAGGAGAAATTACTATGAGTACAATCACTTATCAAAAACTATGCAAAAACCACCTGCATGATGAGGTTCTCGACAAATTTAATCGTTACCAAAAAGTCAGCCGTTGCTGGAGAAAACAAAATGATGAATGGGTTCTGATAGATCATCCGTATATTGAAGATTGGGATTTAGAAAAAAAACGGAATATTGTATCCGAATTGGTTAATTGCGTTAACAACAACGGAGTGGTTTATGGAGCGATTATTGACAACACGTTAATAGGGTTTTCCTGTATTTCTGCTGATTTTTTCGGCAAAAATAACGAGTACCTTGAACTGTTAATGATGCAAGTTTCTACAGAATATAGGAACAAGGGCATTGGCAAACAGCTTTTTAAATTAATTGCCGATAGTGCAAGGCAGCTTGGTGCAAAGAAAATTTATATTTCTGCACATTCTTCAGAGGAATCTCAGGCTTTTTATCGAGCAGTTGGTTCTGTAGATGCAGTGGAAATCAATCAAGTTATTGCCCGAAACGACCCCTTTGATTGTCAAATGGAATATGTACTTTAACGACAAAACTTAAGTAGCAGAAGCCAGCCGCCCTTATCAACGATAAAATGAACGTCATGCCGTTGTTGACAAGCTCGCCAGCCTCAGCTTATGTGGCAATTAAGAGGGCGAAAGCAAAGAGGGCTTTCGCCCTCTTTCTATGATGAAATGAAAGTCACGCAATAGGAACCAGTACAGCCTTGATTTGAGCGGTTTTCAAGATACAGAAAACACCCAGTATCCATCGTATGCATATCCTGTTTTACCAATCAGCAAATCTTTCGTTTTAGTAAATACAACTCTATTAGCTCTGAGATACGACACCCAGTGACGCATGCAATTAACAATGGCAAGTAAAAATCCGTATACCCATATTTAGGGAGTTTTGTTTTAGCTAAATATAACAAACTGCAAATTTACTGTGAGTTTAGACCTTGTCTTTTCTTTGTCTTTTTTTCCTGCAGTTTTATTGAGGCCGCGGCATCGCTCTTATGTTGTTCTTTTATTTTGAAATTACGCTTTGTTTTAATGGCCATTGGTGCGTAGTTATTATTGACCACGTTAATTAATTTCGCGTATTTGAATCCGCTGCCGATAACACTATAAGCTAAATTCAATAGAGGTTCGGTTGGGAATACATCCAGCACTTCAATCAACGTATCTCTCCGAACACTGTTAATTTTCATATTACCAATTTTAGGATTAATATAGTTATATATGATATTTCGGTACGATACATATGTTCCGTTTGCTATTTTAACATCATCAATCATATGGTAGTAAAGCCAATAATCATAAAACTCTTTTACTGTTACTTCAAATGCAACAAATTCATGATTATGTGATTGTACGCTCATTTTTTATATTGCCATAGTTTCCAATACACAGAAATTCACCGCCCACCGTACTCCACCACTTTCCCTCTTCCGGAATTCTTAGCCATATACATGGCGGCGTCCGCGCGCCCGACTAACTCACCGAATGTGTATGCCTCCTCCTCAACCCAGGCCACACCGGCCGATATTCTGATTGGCAGCTGCTCACCATCAGGCAGGACGATTGGATGCCGGTCGAGTGTATCAAAGAAAGACTTAATCTGCTCATGGAGAGCTTCTCTGTTCTCATAGCCGTACAGCAACATGAAGAATTCATCCCCTGACCGTCTTCCCACCACAGTATGTTCCTTTGGAATTTTCATCATGCACACGGCCGTCTCTTTAATATAGAGGTCACCGTACTCATGGCCAAGCCGGTCGTTGACTTTTTTCAAGCCGTCCAGATCCATCATAACCATGGCCGCTGTGCCGATTTCCTTTTGCTGGCGCAGCTTCTCCTCCGCGCATTTCCGGAATGCCTCCCTGTTATAGATCCTGGTCAGGCTGTCATGATCCCGTTCGTACTGAATCCTCCGCTTCTCTGTCATGTCCGCTGTCACATCTTCTATGATCCCCAAGGAGTTTCCCTGGTGCTGCGACATTGAAATCCGAATCCAGCGCTCCGTTTCACCGTCCCTGTAGACATCCCTTTCCTCCGGCTCCGGATTTTTGCGCACCTCATCCAGTCTGGCCCAAAATGCCTCATTGTCCACATACAGGCGGTTTCCGTCCTCCTCCGGCAGGTTCAGAAGGCCAAATATCTGCTTTGTAACCTGGACCTCGCCGCCCTCCGGATTATATTCAAAGGCGCCGATCGGTATACCCACAAGATCCATAATATGCGACATTTTCAACGTGGAATCCAACAGGTTTTGGTTGGATATCTCCACTGCCTGCGACAGCAGATCCAACTCCTCAAGCCCGGTCCGCTCCAGCTTTATTTTCCTGGTAAAATCAAAATTCCGAACCTTTTCCGCCAGTTTTGTGATGGGTTTCGTAATCCTGCGGCTGATAATGCCGGCCGCAATGGCACCGAGAACCAGGGATACCAGCAAAGCGAACAGGAATATCCGCACAATGGTGTATGGAAAGCTGAATAATGTATCCCCCTTCATCAGGCCGACCACCACCCAGTTTCCGCTGTCGTAGGGCATATTTTTAGCATTATACAGATCCAGACTTTTGATGCAGGCGTAGATATCTCCTCTGCTGTTCGCATTCTCCACTTGGCAGATCGAATACTTACCGTCCTCTCCTTTCACCTCCAGGCGGTCAACATTTCCAAACAGCCGCTTTTGGTACTCCCCCTTCCGTATCAGAGGGATCAGGTAATTTTCCCCCTCCGGATAAACGGCAATCATGTAACCCGGTGAATCCTGTGTTGCTAATTCATTGGCAGGCAGAAGCTTTTTAATATACTCCTCCGATACCTCCACGCCGACAACGCCTCTCACCTCACCGCCCTGGTCAAACAACGGAACCGTATAGGTGATGACAGATACGTCTCCGGGTGTTATTGAAAATGGTTCGCTCCAATACCCCAGCGCCCTATAATCCAGGGACTGACCGGCCGCGCTGATTGGCATCCTGTAAAAATCCTGGCTGCCGCCTTCCTGGGAGAGACCATAATGCCAGACACTGTCCAGGGGAATCTGATATTTTCTCGAAATATCAGCCGGTCCCAACACCTGATACAGATCGCTGTTGTCCGTGCTGTTCGTCTCAGGATCATAGTCCCTGATGTACAGTCCCGCATGGCTCTTCGCCTCCCCTGTTTCATGCAGAATCACAAATGTTCCTGTAGTTCCGCTGACCCTGAGCATGGAGATAAGAGTATCGGCAACATCCGTCAGATATGCCTTCTCCTCATTTCCATCCCAGTCAGCAGGCAGTTTCCGGGACAATTCCTGGACATAAGGGTCGATATTGGTCCATCGGTTGTCAATCTGATCCTTCAGGGAACTGGCTCTGAGCGTTACAGTAGACTCGAAGGACTGATACACTGTTTCCCTGGCCTGTTTTATTATTCCCCCGGCTATCAGCATCCCCAGCACCAGCAGCGACTGTGTCAGCACCAGGCAGACTGTAAATAAAGAGTATTTTGAAGCAATGGATTTCCATTTCCATTTCATATTAATAATTAACTCCCCACTATTTTTGCCATGTTATCAAGCCAGCCCTCGTACCATATGCGAAAATGGGCTTCGTCCGTCACCAGCTTTTCCGCTTCCTCAGGGGGCATCCCTTTTTTTGTTTCTTCCTGAACCTTCATGCGGGCACTGTTGACCGTTGTCATCATGTAATCATTGTAGAACTGGCGCATTTCATAGCTGCCGCTAAAGGGCGGATTCGAATAAAAATGATATTCCGCCAGCATTTTCTGAGTTGCCTGCGCAGAAAGCCCAACTGCCGGATTCACCTCCGGAGCCTGGGAATAGGATTCCATTGCCCTGGTATATACCTGCTCCAACGCTCCGTTTTCAACGGGCAGATATCCGCTGTCCACCGCAAAATCAAGATTCTGTTCTTCCTGGGTAAGCCACTTTAAAAAGACCACTGAGGCATACTCATGGGCCGTGTCGCTTTTTCCCATAGCAAATCCCGCGCCCTGCACCATCGCCCAGGGCTTCCCCTCCCGGAAACAGGGGTATGGAAGCACAGCACTTTCGATGTTATAAACCTTATCCTGACTTAGGGTAACCTCCTGGGGAAAATAGGCCGAGCCTGCGCTGGAACCCACATACATCAGAATATCCCCCACCTTTTCATCATCAGAGCGGAACTTGCCCAGATTTGCGTAGTATCCCTTCACATATGGCACATACAGATTTTCCCATATAATACGGGCCAGTTCTTCATCAAATGAAAACTCTGCCTCATTGTTCTCAAATTTGTAGATATTCCGGTCCGTCTGCACGGACGCGATAATGATATAGTTGGCCAGACTGTCAATTCCCAGCAATGCCTTGCCGCCGGACCACTCATAATAAGCTTCCGCTGTCTCTACAGTTCCCTCCCAGGTAGAAAGGCTGCCCAAATCGGCCCCTGTTTCGCCGGAAAACTTATCCCAATCCGTCTTGTTTAAAAATAAATTCTCCGTGGACCGCACCACCGGCATGATTTTAAGACCATATTCTCTGCCGAAGCTGCAATCCTGTAAAAAATCGGTCCGGTAAGCGCTCAGCTCTTCCTCCGAAAAATACTGGTTCAAATCCACCAGCATTCCCAACTCCTCTATGCGGTAGGCGTTCTCCGGATATGCCGCGAACAGATTGGGCATCGCATCCGCCCCCAGCCTCTTGCTGGCCGCATTGAACGTTTCCTCCGCAAGCTGGTTAACATCTCCGTGGCTGACGCTCTCCACTATAATTCCCTTCTCCATGCCTACCGTATCGTTAAACCGTGACACCAGATCATCAAACGCACTTTTTGTCCGTCCATTGTAATAATTCCAGACCGTAATCATAACCGGCTGCTTAGGATCCAGCTGATGTTCAGCCTCTCCACCACGCGAACAGCCGCTTCCCGCAACTAAAATAACTGCCATTACCACAGCCATCAGGCGGGCACACCGTTTTTTTATCATACTGTGCCTCCCTACTATTCTATAGCTGTTATTTTATCATGTTTTTAAATTTTAGGAAACTGGCAATTTAACCGGCATACCCCCTCGAAAATAACGACAATCCCCAGCACAGCTGTTATGAATATTCAATGCAGAATATTCAACAAACATTCAGCCATGCCGGGGATTTCCTTATGATCAGTTCCGCCGTAATTCATTTTAATCACACATTAATCCGCTCTGCATACGCCTGTGGGCGAGATATTTACTTTCCCTTCTTGCATTGATATCCAGCCGTAAGTTTATCGGTTATGCCTACGCAGCTTCTATGACGGCAGAACTGGCTGTAGAGGCCGTAAAAAACGCCTGCCTGAATGTGAAGGAGACCAGAGGAATCCTTCCACATACATACGAAGACACTAAGGAAGCCAGGAGGGCAATCTTCGAGTATATAGAATCCTGGTATAACCGAAAAAGGCTTCACAGTGCAATTGAGTATATGACACCCCAACAGAAAGAAGATGAGGGATTTAAAAAAGCAGCGTGAGCTTTCAACTTTTTTTGTCCAAAGTATTGACATAGGTCCAGACATAGACAGTAAACAACTTATGATGAAAGGACCTCAACCGCACAGCTATGTTTCTTATCCACCTTATCATAGCTAATGCCGACAGCAAGAATCCTTCCACCATACTGTGGAGTTTCTCCCAAATGCCCCCTGAACCGGAGTGCATATTCTTTATCTTTTATTTGTTGGATCGCCTCCTGAGGTGTATGGCCTACTTTCAACTCTAATATGATACAGTCCGCACTTTTGTCTCTCTCTGGATAAAAGATAAAGTCCACATATCCCTTTCCGGCCTTGTCTTCACGTTCCACTTTATAAATATCGCGTGCCGCCAGGTATACAAGATTTACGATTACGGTTAATTCCGTCTCATGATTATAGCTTAAAAGAGGTACCTCTGTATTGTGCGCCTGCTCCAGAATCTCAGCCATCGTTTTCGTATCTGCATCAAGAGTGGCCCGAAGCATACGTCCGGACTCTTTCGCAAGATTATATACATATCCCAAAGTTGGTTTCTTTTGCAGCATGTCTGAAAATTTATCCATCAGCTCTTTGTTTGGAATCGATACCTTCCCATTTTCAAAGCTTAGGAATCCATAAACCACCATGGCAGAGAATATCTCCTCCCTGGTACTGAGATTCATCGATGTTGCCGCATATTCCCTGATTTTGATAGAGATTGCCTCACCGGAAACCATAAGTGCCAGGTCGTCACGAACTGCATCCACACACATGGGTTCAGGCCCAGCAGGATACTCTGGAGCATTTCGGCAGTAAAAAGCTGACGCCTGCTCCCGTCAAACGCCTCATACTCAGCTTCCATGAAGGCGTAAAGGTCAGGCAGGATCGGATAATCCTCCGGATCCCTCCATCGTGATCACTCTGGTCACTGATGTTCCATCTGGCATAATTAATATGTAATGCTACATTTATGTTATTTTCTCCCTTCCTACTTTGGGCCAAATTGGCCGAAGCTACAAAGGCTGGCTGTCCAGGCTGTTACTCTCCTCCTCCACATGATTCACAGTAATATAAATCCTGCGAACCGGCAGGGTCTTATCGATGATCCTGTCGTACAGATCCATGGTGGCGTCCATAATCAGTTTTGTGGAAGAAGTCTGCCGGTTTAGATTCGCCGTTCCATGGGCGTGTTTCGGAACCCTGCGGCCATAGTGATCTGTGGTGACGGCTCCCTTATACTGTTTGTTAATTTCCGGTCTCGTCAGATTCTCTATATCGCAGCCTACTGTGAGCACCACTTGGTCTGTTACAAGCCCTTTATCAACTAAATCCAATACCAACAAATCCGTCATCTCCTGGACAATTAGTTTTGCTTTGACATGGTCTATAAGAAGCTCTGCATTGATGCCAACAGCTTGTAGAGCATATCGTTTGCAAGGAACCACCGAAAGTTTTCTCCACAATATTCCGGCTGGCATTCTGTACTACCTGTTCTCACAAAACACAGGAACGTACGATTAAGTTCTCGTTGATTAGAACTCCCTTGACCACCAATTTTTTTTACATGGTACATGTTGTGGATTTCTTCCAGCCCAGATTTTTCGTTACATAATCTAACCAATTCAGAAGACTGTACCGGCTCGTTTTCCCACACGATGTCTGCCGGGTGAAATTCGCTCTCCCATAATCTCAGTAGTTCCTCATTCATAAATCGTCGCCCCCTCAGTCTATCATTGTAATTTGATTATTCGCAAAAGGTCTATTAAAGCAGACCTTATATGCCGATACATTAGCATACACCTTTTACATATATTTACATGCAATTAAAAAAACGAAAAGAGTCCACTGTTTAGAACTCTTTTCGTTCATTGACTATATGCACATATATCTCTTATACCTGGCTCCGCAGAAACTCCAAAAACTTCTCCACGCCGCCGCCCAGCACCTGCACCTTATCTGGTCTGGCGCCAGCCGCCTCTGAGACATCAAAGAAATCCCCGTCTCCGGTCAAAGGCGTTTTCATATAACTATCACTGCCAAACAAACCATCATCCAGCCCAATATATTCGTCCCCCCAATAAGCGCAGTCCTTCGGCGCTATTGCGTCTTCTTCCATCAACTGTGTCAATATAGTATTCACATTGTCACTTTTGCTGGAGACACCCACTTCCAGGTATTTTGCATCGGTCGTAGATGCAGCTTTTACGCCGTACGCCGCCGCCGTCTCATCCGCCAGCTTCACAAGTCCCAGGAGCCCTCCGTGAAAATTATGGGCCTCCAGAGTCTGTTTCACCTGATCAAGTTCGCTGGACTGGAAGAACAACTGATCACCACGGTTATTATCCACCATCAGATCGATCTTGCAGTAATTGGGGCGGCTGAACACCACATCGGTGGGATAGCCGTATTGCTCAAGCAATATACGGTGAATCGCGTAGGCCGTATCATGAATGGCCAGCATCTCCTCTTTTCCAGGGATGCAGTGCTTCCAGATATACGGTGAACCGTCCTCGTGATAACGGTAATTGTATGCGCCTCTGCCCAGACCCAGCCACAGATGCGTTAACTCCTCCGGTGTAAAATATTCATGCAGACGCCCCCCGGCTATATTCTCATATGTTGTTCCGCTGACCACCACCAGCTTTATGCCTTTGGCCAACAGAGGTTTCATCACTGCTACCGCGTCATCCACCGGCGCCTTCCGCGAGATGACAGCAGTGCCATCCCAATCAAAGAAAATTGCTTTATATTGTTTTTGACTCATGGACGATATCCCCCTCCTTTGCGAGATGGTATTCCGTATTGTTAAGTTTAAATGAGACAGCGTTTCCCTGCTCCAGTGTGATCTGGGTGCCATCTTCCTTTACAGATACTTCCAGGCGGCTTCCCTGATAATTAATCTTAAAGGTATAGCCTTTCCACTGTGACGGCAGATACGGATGTAATTCCAGGTACCCGGCATTCGTTCTAAGTCCTGCGAAACCATTGACGATCGCCTGCCAGGTGCCGGCCATATTGGCCGCATGGATTCCTGCGTAAAAGTTATTATGATAATCGTCCAGATCCATTCTCGCGGACTGGGTGAAATATGTGTACGCTTCCTCATAATATCCGATTTCACAAGCCAGGATACCGAAGATGCAGGTCGAGAGTGAGGAATGATGTAACGTGACCTCCTGATAGAAATCATAATTTCGTTTTAATTCCTCTTCCGTAAATAAGTTGCTGTGCAGATACATGCCTAATATGGCATCCGCCTGCTTTGACATCCTCTGGCGGTACACAAAAAGCGGGTGGAAATTCTCATACAGCAGATGACGTTTCTCCGGGGCGATCTTAGAATCATCCCAGGGCTTGCGCATCATAAAACCGTCATCCAAAGGGTACACCTGACGTTTTTCATCATATGGGAAATACATATTATCTATGATCCGCTGCCAGTAGACAGTCTCGTCACTGGTCAGTCCAAGCTTTTCTATCAACTGCTGACAGGCAGCCGGCTCATGCTTTTTCAAAAGCTCCAAAGCATCCAAAGCATTCCTTAAGTTCTCTCTGGCCATCAGATTGGTGTAGAAGTTATTGTCAACGATAGCATTATACTCATCCGGCCCGGTGACCGCGCAGATACAGTACCGGTTCCCCTTGCATTCCGCAAAGCTGCCCACATCTGCCCACACTCTGGCCGTCTCGCACAATACCTCCGCCGCGCAATCCTTCAGATATTCCATATCTCCGGTCACAGTCACATAAAGCCAGAATGCATATGCGATGTCCGCATTGATGTGATACTGGGCTGTTCCCAGCGGGAAATATGTGGATGCTTCCTCACCATTGATGGTTCTCCACGGGTAGAGTGCGCCGGTCTGGTGCCCCAATACCCTGGCACGATCCCTTGCGATATCCAGAGTATTGAATCTGTAGTCCAGCAGTTTTTTCGCTATATCTGGAGCTGTGTAGATAAATACCGGCATGACATACATTTCCGTATCCCAGAAATAATGGCCTTCGTAACCCTCTCCAGTCAGCCCCTTGGCCCCCATGCCGGTCTTCCCGTCACGCCCGGCGGCCTGCATAATGTGGAATAAATTAAAACGGATTCCCTGCTGCAGAGCATCATCACCATCCACTGTAACATCAGCGTTTTTCCAGAAATCATGGACATAGTTCTTGTGAGATGCGCTTAGTGAATCGTAACCTTCTTTTTGTGTTGATTTCAATTTGCATAACACAAATTCATGCAGATCATCTTTTGCCATGTCCAGATCTGACGTATAGACGATAAATTTCTCCAGGCACACAGTTTCCTGCGCTGCTATTTTTATCTGATAATCAGCATCTGCCGTGTATTCTCCTGTTAAAAAAAATACTGAATAATTTTCTGCCGGGTACCCCGTTAATTTATGCCCTTCGGGCAGGGGCACGACCTGCGACAAGGTATGAGTCGTCCCGCAGGCCATCGTCAGTCCGCTTTTCAACGTATGCCCCTGATAAAACAGCCCATCATCGCCTGCCTCCAAAGCTTCCGGCACAAGCCTTCTTCCAAATGGTCCATAATCCACAAGAGGATTCGTCACTCTGGTATGATTTTCCACATCCCCATTCAGTTCAGATACAAATCGGATCGTTCCGCTGAAATTCAGCGCTGTCACCCGATACCTCATCGCCATCAGATTCTTATCCGTGAATGATACAAAGCGTTCCAGTTCCACCTTCACACTTCGTCCTTTTGGTGACGTCCAGACGAACTCCCTTGTTAAGGTGCCTTCCTTCATGTGAAGCGCGCGGCTGTACTCAGTCACAGCGCCTTCGCGCATATCCAGCATCTCATCATCCAGATACAGTCTCACAGCTTTTACATCCGGGAGATTGAGCAGCGACTGGCTCTTTTCAGGGAAGCCAAAATTCCACTCCCCGTACCGGATATCCTCGCTCTCATAGAATCCATTGATAAAATTCCCCTCCAGCCCTTCCGTTGCAGGGAAATCATAGGCTTCCTCATAGGTTCCTCTGGTCCCAATATAGCCGTTTGACAAGGCAAAGGTTGTCTCATTCCGGTAATTATTCTGTGGGTTATATTCTGTCTCTGTCACATCCCATGGTTCGATGGGATAGATCGGTTCTCTATACTGTTCCATAAAATCTCCTCATTCCTTACTCTTTCACAGCCCCCGCAGTCAGACTCTCCATCACCTGTTTCTGCAGAATAATAAATATAACAATAGTCGGCAACACCGTCATGACTACAGCCGCAAACAACGCCGAATAGTTATTCGCAAAGGTACCCATATAATAATTCAAAGCAATGGGGATCGTCCTCGCACGGTCACCACTGGTCAACATAAGTGCGAAATAGAACTCATTCCATGTATTGATAAACTGAAGCATAGCTATGGTCACCAGCCCCGGTTTCGCAAGCGGCAGAATAATATAGACAAATGTTTTGAAAAATGTCGCTCCATCAATATACGCGGACTCTTCAAGCGCCGGAGAAATGGTCTTATAATAACTCATCATAACAAAGAACGACATAGGAATTCCCATCGCCGAATACACAATCACCAGTCCCAGCTTCGTATCAAATATCTTAAGTGCCCTCATAATAGTAAACAGCGGCTGTGAGATCGCCTGTGCCGGCAGCATCAGAGATGCAGAGATCAGAAGCACGATCACTGCCTTCATCTTAAAATCAAACCTGGACGTCACGTAGGCGCACATAGCCACAAACATCACTGTCACCAACACACTGCAGCCTACAATCATCACACTGTTAAAGAAATATTTTGCTATCGGCGCATACTGAAACGCGGAGGCATAGTTCTTAAATGTAATGCTCTTTGGCAAAGAGATTGCGGAAGAGTTGATCTCCGCATAAGTCTTAAAGGAGCTTAAAAATGCCCAGATGAGCGGACCAATGGCGATGGCAACGAAAAAGATCATATAAGCATATTTAAAAATGCTGCAGATTACCCGAATCGGTTTTGGAGTCTCTCTCATCTTACTTTACCTCCTTCTTGATCTTTTCCTTGCCCATGGCAAACAATCCCTGAATCAGAACAACCAGCACAAGACCTACGAGAATCTGAACAACACCTACGGCGTTGGCTTTTCCGTAGTTATTCTCCAGCGTGGCCGTCTTGTACAGATAGATCGGCAGGTTCAGCGTCGCAGTGCCGGGGCCTCCTTTTGTGGTCACATAGATGATATCAAACTGTGATACCATAGCTACAGATGCCAGAACCACACAGGTTCCCACCACATTTTTCATAAGGGGAAGCGTGATGTAACGGTCAAGCTGCCACGGTTTGGCGCCGTCCACTCTGGCCGCCTCATAGATCGAGGTATCGATAGCTCCCATCTCCGCCAGGAATATAATCGTGTTAAACGCAGAGTAGAAAATCCAGGTGCAGGTCACAGTCCAGAATGCAAATTTGGAGTTGCCGAACAGGTTGGGAATCTTTGACATATCAAGGCCGAACACGCCGTACATAGATTTGAGGATACCAAAGCTGGGGTTTAACAGAAGTGTAAACATAACGCCGGTCGCTGCTGTCGGAATAATATTGGGGATCATGTAAGCTGTTCTCACAAACTTCCAGCCCTTCGGTTTTCTTCTCAACACCAGAGCCATCACCAGTCCCAGCATAACGTGGAATGTAGACTGCAGAGCTACCCATACCAGCGTATTTTTTATCGAGATCAGAAAATCCTTATCGCCGAAAATAAGCTGGAAGTTCTTCAGCCCTGAAAATGCCGGTTTCGTTGTGATTGTGTAATCGCAGAATGAGGTGAAGAGCACCGTCACGATAGGCACTGCATATACAATACAGAACAGTACCATACAGGGCATAACAAAAAGCGTGATCCACAAATTCTTTTTCTTAACCATAATGAACTCCTTTCACAATTCTTTCGTGGAAATATGTAAATATAAAAATGTGTAAGTTACCAAACCATTGTAAACAAATATTTATATGAGCATAAATATAGCGGGAAAGGCCGACGGCCCTTTCCCGCCCAGATTACAAGCATTCTACGCTCTCGAGCTGGAATCACGTAGGTGAAATTCACTTCCGAACGTATCCTAAAATTTATGGCGCAGCCATGAATTTTAATTCTTCGCTGCTGACTCACTAAGCTTGTTGCAGAACTCTTCCGGTGTCATATTCTTATATGCCAGCTCTGGAAGTACGGTAGAGAATGTATCGATTACGTTCTGATACCAATATGCCTGGTTCTGTCCATATGTATATTTTGCAAGCGGCTGTAAATCAAGTACCTCTGCCATCAGAGGATCACTGCTCTTTAAGCTGTCAGGAATGGTGATCTGAGAGGATACTGGCTGTAAGCCTGTCATCTCAAGCGCTTTGACCTGATTTTCTACGGTTGTCTCAAATTTTAAGAATGCAACTGCTGCATCAATCTTAGCCGGATCTTTTGCGCCTACCATGTCACCAGGAGTTGGAACCATCTCCATACCGCTGCATGGAAGAAGCATAACGCCAACCTTGTCATAGAAGCCTTCCGGAGCTTTCTCTGTGTTCTTGAAATCCGGGATCATCCAAGGGCCATTCGGGAACATAGCAACTTCGCCATTGAAGAAATGGGTAGCCATCGGATCGTATTTGCCGCCAACAGCATCTGCTGTGGTGTATTCGCTCAGCATTTTCTGTAAATCTGTGGTTGCTTTGATCACTTCCGGTGTAGCATAATCTGTCGGGTACATGGTATTCATCCAGGTATTTCCTGCATCGCCGGCAGTTCCGATCAGTCCGCTGTACCAGAGGTTGGTCAGCCAGCCGCTGTCTGCTGTATCCATACCTAACGGGATACATCCTGCTGCTTTTAACTTCTCACATGCTGCAAAGAAATCATCCCAGGTAGCAAAACCTTCTTTTGGAGCCTCGATACCAGCTTTCTGGAACAGTTCTTTATTATAGTAGATGTAAGAAATCTCTTTGGAAACCGGAACACCGTAGATCTTGCCGTCAACCGTATTGAATTCCAGAGATTTATCATCAAATAATGCTTTCCACTCAGGATCCTTCTCAAAATATGGTGTCAGATCGGCTACCTTACCGGATTTAGCTGCCATCTCAGTGATATTATTTCCACCGTTCAGAACGATATCAGGTAAATCTCCGCTGGAGATCAATAATTTAATTTTCTGGTTGTAAGCATCTGTTGTAGGAATTTCCTCAAAGTTGAATTCTACATTCTTGCCTGCGTCCGTCTGCTTGAATGCGTCAAACAGATAGGAATAATATTCTGCTGCGTAATCTGTACCTACGTGGTAGTTGATCACATTTAATGTTACCTTGTCTGCAGTAGTACCTTTATCTGCTGAACCACTCTCCTGCGCTTTTGTGGCTTCAGTCGCCGCCGGCTGTGTGCTGGTACCGGATGAACAAGCTGTCATACCTGCTGCTATCACGCCTGCCAATGTCATGGCTGCTGCACGTTTCAGAAAACTTTTTTTCATATCATTTCCTCCTTGTATTATATCGTTATGATCGTATTATATCGGTTCTGAGAGTCCATTTGAATTCAGATTCTTGCCCGTTTCTATGAAATATTTGCATAAGTTTCGATTGATTTTGTACGAAATTAGCACCATTTTACTAAAACTATGAAAATCTTGACATTTTCTGTGAAATATCTGCGCATTCTTCAAATTCCGTTGAATCCCCCCAATTCCTATGAGATAATTAATGCAATTACTTTCATTCACTGGAAGAGGGGAATCAACATGAAAATCAACACGCTTCGTTCCTTTATCACACTGGCTGTATCCGCAACCGTGGCTGCTGCTCTGTTTTGTGCCGCTACTTTATTTTATACGAAAAGTGCGGACACACTCAAGGACAATTACAGTAAAGATATCACCAGACAATTGAATCAGATCAATAACCAGGTCGAAGATCAGATCGACATCATAGATTCCGTATATCCACTGTTCATGTCCAACAATCTGATCCGTGAATATCTGGATCCGGCCAGCAGTGTATACACCAGCAAAAGCCCGGTAGAGAAGCGGCTGGAGATCGAGCGCCAGATGAGCTACCTTCTGATCAGCACTTACCTTTGGGATGAAAAGTTTGTCAATTCCGTCTATATATTTGATATGAACGGAGGCTACTCCAAAGTATCCTTATATGAGAATAATTCAGAACTGGACCAGGTAAAAACCATATATGACCAGGTATCCAAGGAAGGTGCCTCCCTGCAGATCAAGACATTAAACAGCGATAACCACTCGATCTATTTCTCGCGGAACGTGAACAGTATGTACACAGGCAGTCAGATTGGCACCATTATCCTTGATATCAGCCAGGATGCCTGGAAGCAGTCATACAGCAGAAATACGGACGAGAACTGGCTGATCTGCATCTTTAACAAGGATATGCAGGTGTTAAGCCATGCACAGTCCAGCAACACTGCCGTATTTCAAGGTCTGATGGAACAGGCTTCCACCGGAGGAAGTCCATTCAGGGAAATCAAGCTGGACAAGACCAGCTATTTCATGGCCTCCCAGCAGTTGGGTACCAGCGGGATCACCTCCGCTGTGGCAGTTCCAAAACCGTACTTATTAAAGGATTTGAACCAGACGCTCCGAAGCTTCCTCTTTATCTTCCTGATCATCATCTCGATTACACTGGTTTTCACCATTCTTCTGAGCCATCTGATCACGGCACCCATCGAGCGAATGATACAGCACATTAAATGTATCGCCGATGGCAAACGGGAACAAGCCGGAAGCGCTCCGGTCAGCCTGTATTCAGAATTTAATGATCTGGCGGGAGCATTTGAGGCCATGCTTGAACAGCTTGATATCTATTACAATGATATTTACCAGAAACAGCTTTTGCTGAAGAACTCAGAGATCAAGGCACTCCAGTCACAGATGGATCCCCATTTTCTGTTCAATGTTCTTGATACCATCGCCTGGAAAGCACAGATGAGTGGAAATGAAGACATTTACCAGATGATCATATCCCTGGGTGAGCTGCTTCGCTCCAACATTCTGTCCCACGAAAAGGATTTTGTAAGTCTGGAGGAGGAACTTACCTATGTAAGATTCTATATCTACCTTCAGCAGACCAGATTTGAGGACAAATTTACCGCGGAGATTCACGCAGAGCTGGACGCAAAACACATCACAGTGCCGCGTTTCTGCATTCAGCCGCTTGTGGAGAATTCCATCGTCCATGGGCTGGAACCGAAAGCAACCTTTGGCAGACTGGCCGTGAACATCATTGAACAGGATGATTTTATAGAGATCAATGTGGCAGATAACGGCGTAGGATTTGCAGATTCCAAATCTTCCACAGAGCACGGCAGTGCAGACTCACCGCTTAATATTGATACCTTGAAACCCTCGAAGGAAGACTCCCGCACCCATATCGGTCTGCGCAATCTAAACAAGCGCCTGATACTCCTGTATGGTGAGAATTGCCGTCTGCAGATCATGAGTATCCCGGACAAATGCACCACTATTACTTTTAAAATTCCAAAAGAAAGAGGAAACGAACTATGACCTTTCATCTGATGATAGTAGATGATGAACCTACCATAAGAAAAGGATTATCTAATTTTATCAAATGGGACACCTTAGACAGTATCGTGGATGCCACAGCCTGCGATGGAGCTGAGGCCATGGAACTGATTCGCCTGAAGCAGCCGGATATCGTAATTACAGACATCCGTATGCCTCAGGTGGACGGTATCGCCCTGGCTAAATTCATATACGAAGAATATCCTCAGATCAAAGTGATCCTGCTGACGGGCTACGCCGACTTCCAGTATGCCCAGTCGGCAATCTGCTATGCCGTCAGCGATTTTTTACTAAAACCAACCTCAAAGGATAAGCTGATTGAAGCCGTGAAGAAAGCCCAGGCTGCCATCGCAGAACTTCGGAACCGAACCGTCATCCAGAAGGAAGACTTCTCCTACCTTCAGGAGCAATACCTGGCGGAGGTCACCAGCACCCTCAGAACCGACATCGAGCTTCTGGAGCGCAGTTCAAACTATAAGATTGAATTAGACAGGTATTACGCCGCAGCATTCCAGATCAACGCACCGCACAATCAAGTAAACGAACATGATATCTCCGCCCTGAAGAGCATTCTCGCAGGGCAGTCAGAGACTGGCTACGTCTATGGCTATGAGAACCGTCTGCTGATCTGGCTGTACCGGACAGAGCTGGCGGATACAAGGCGGCTTCAGGAGCTAAGGAATACCTGTGATGAACTGCTGAGCAGTATGCAGTCCCTCTATGATATCCGATTGAACGCCGGAATCAGTCTGCCTCACCGCGGACTGGGCGAATTATCTGCTGCTGCGATTGAGGCCATCGGTGCCCTAAACATGAATTTTTATAATGACGCTTCCATCTCCGTCTTTGAAACAAGGGTGGAGAGGGAGTATTTTGACACGGAATCGGAATTCACCATGGAACTGTACCATTTTGAAAATATGATGAAAGAATGGGCTTTTGAGGACGCCCGAAAATGGATTCACGTCCTGTTCTCAAGGCTCCGCGTCAATCTGACCCGCTCCTTTGACGTGAAAAGTGTGTGCGTACAGATCTATTATATATGCTCCCGTATACTGATCAAAAAGAATCTGATCCCGCCCTCTCCCGCAATGATCGAGCAGCTGCAGTCCTGTACCACGCTGAGCCAGCTGGAAGATAATATCAATCATCTGTTTGACCAGGTAACCGAAATGCTGGCCAACAAAGGTATGGTCTTAAGCCCATTAATAGAAAAAGCTATGATTTACATTCACTCGCATCTGGATGAAGCGTTGTCGTTGGAGACCATTGCAGACTATGTCCATGTGAACCCAACGCATTTGAGCCGAACGTTTAAAAAAGAGTGTGGGGAAAGTATTACAGAATTTATCAATAAGGTGAGAATAGAGAAGGCCCAGGAGCTGCTGTCTTTTTCGAATACATTGGCTTATGAAGTGGCCGAGAAGGTTGGGTTTAATGACCCGTCATACTTCTCTTCTATCTTCAAGAAATATACCGGGCTGAGTCCTAAGGAATTTAAGCAGATGCACTCTATATGATGGCTTTAACCGGGGGCTAAGGAGGACGCCATAAAAGCCGCAGGGGGGAGAGCTAACCGTAGCACCCAAAGCTTCTGGCTTCGTAGAAATCCTTCAAATTGGCGGGAGCTTTTTCCTCAAACGTACAAAACGCACATGTGGTATTTGCTGATAAAATGACAGCTGCCCATGCGAAACTAACTATGACTCCACTCGCCTTCATTAATAAGTTTTTTAATTTCATACCTTGTACCTCCTTTTTTTTCACATATTACCATATTTTAGAAAAATATAAAACGTACTTGTTAAAACTGGTATATATTAACGTAAAAATTGGTTTTCTCTGTAGAAGGAAAAGGCTAACCATAAAAGTATTGTCATGAAAAGAGAACTCAATGCTTCCATCATATTTTTCAACAACCGTGCGAGCATTATCAATTCCAAAACCATGGTTTTTACTGTCCTTTTTTTCTAGTAATAAATCGGGAACCATTCATACTCACTTCGCCAGTGAATGGGTTCTCTATACTGATAAATAACATATTGGAGTCTGAGCGCATGACAAATTTGATCATCTTATGATTGCAGCATCTGACTGCTTCAATAGTGTTTATGGCGAGGCGGCTCATAGCATATTATTATCCATGGAAAGGCTTTGTGTGGAGTTTCATGGTTAAAATCGCCAATTGTATACCTCTTCATTTAGTTCCGGCTTCTATGCTGCAAAAGCATTGACATTGATAGACGCGGTTGTCGGAGCGGCAATAACCAGAGTAGTAATCATACACAATCGAGAATAACCCCCAAGCTGACAATGATCCAGTAAACATTTGGAGACCATGCTCCGGCTAAGAGTTTATTTCTTCAGAAAATCGTAATGGAAACTTTATAGTATTTTTGTGCATTTACCAGGCAAAACCGTTATAATGAAATCAAAGCAGTGAACTATATGGGAGGATTATAAAATGAGAAAATTTATAAAAGGAAATATGAAAAAAAAGAATTTTACATTTTTGGCTGTAATGATGGCTGTTATACTGTCAGGCTGTTCGCTGGCGGAGACAAAAACAGCGGAGACCCCCGTGGAACAAAGCCCGTCTATTAACGACGTAAAAATGGAAAGCCAGGAGTATACTGCCGGAATGCCGGAAGAATCAGCAAGTGTTGTGGCGGAAACGCCAGAAGAAGCATTAGCAATGGAGGAAACTACCGAGGAACTTTCAGAAGATGCTCTGGAAGTTAAAAACATCGCAGATGTGTTTTGTACAGCTTACTTTGACCGGAATATAGAAGTGATAAAAAAATATTTATCCAGTTCATATGAAGCTCCTGTTAAAGTGCTTGATTCCGCAGAAGAAGTTACAGATATAACTGTAAAAGGATTAGCTGATATAAAAGAAGCCGATATTGGAGACGGATACACCGTTTCTTGCGAGTTTAAGCCGAATGCCCAGAGTGATACGTTCCAGTATTTGACACTAGAGTTTATAAAACAGGAAGACGGCTGGAAAATACAGGCTTATGGTTTAGAACTTTAATTGATGCGTGAACAAACATGGAAGTATTCCCAATGAGTAAAAACGTTATAACAGTGATATGTTTATAGGCGCGAATGAGCGGCAGGAAATAAGTTGTTTTTCCAGCCGCTCATTTTGTTTATACATTTGATTATAACTGCCAAGATCTTTTTTCATTGCTACGATCGTACGCACAATCCACGGCATAGCCAAATTTTCTAAGCCTCTGTGCAAGGGCGTCGGACAATATTTCCTCGTCCTCTACCAAAAGTAATTTCATTTAATAACTCCCTTTGAATCTAACAGCAGACGATATAATTGCCCGATATCAAAAGGCTTGGGCAAAAAGCCCGTCATGCCGGCCTTTGCTGCGATTTCCCGATACGGTGGCGTTCGAGAGCCAGCCGGAGCTTTTCCTGTTCTTGCTTTTCTGTTGTGATGTCGATCAGCACGCAGCTGATGTAATCGATTCCGCTGTCGTCTGTATGCAGCTGGCTCTTATCTAATATCCAAAGTACCTTTCCATCTTTTGTAGCCACCCGGTACTCTATTTCAAACGTATTGCCTTTGTTCTTCTCGCACAGACGCCAAACTACCAATATTTTATGCTGATTGGGGATATCCGCATATATCCGCAGGATTGTCACCTCATACCAGATATAGTCTCCAGTGAAGCAATGTTCCTGTCATCTGGATGAACTGCTTCCTGCAAAAACACTAAATAGGAGGCCTCGAACTGCCCCACCGGACACAGCTTGTCAAAATCATTGTTCTGCTTATTAATGTCTCTACTGTCAAGAAAGCTCATCTAAAATTAAGTCTACAGCAGTAAACTCAACTATCACTACTTCGTTTTCATCAGGATCTTTTAAGCGGACTTCGTAAGTTCCCCAATCATATCTTATGGGATCAGATAGTGCAACTCCTTTTTCCTTTAAACATACCATCGTGGAATCGAGATTTTTAGTTTGGAAAACAAATGATTGATATCCAGTTGGCTGTGCATGGAATGCTTTGCAATCCCATATACAGAGAGTAGGGGCATTTTCTGAAAAGCCAAGATAAACCCCGTTTGAATCGTCCACATCAGTCCTGATAAAAGGTATTTCTAATATATTTCTATAGAATTTAATAAGTTCTTGCGCTTGCTCTGAAAAAATATTCGTACAATAGTATCCCGTTATCATCTTCTTACCTCCTCAAATTCCAATCTTTAGGTCAGCAGCAACCATTATAACTCTTTTGCCGTATCAAAGATGGCCTGAAGGCCCTCAGAGATTGTACCGGAGATTGGGTAGAGTATATAATTCAAGTCGTGGTCATGCATTTCAAATTCAAAAAAATGCAGGTTGGTTTTCCCGGCTGTCCGGAACGCTTCCGCGATTTCACGGGATTGCTCCACTGGCACGTTTGCGTCAATGGTTCCTTGAAAAATATAAACAGGCAGGGTGAGCTGTGGCAGAGTCTCCTGGTTTGGCGGGATTTTTCTGTGTGCCTGGAACCATGCCGATGTCAGACGGACGCCATAATTCTCCTTCAGCCACGCATCATCTCCCCCATCGAAAGCCCGGAAGGTCTCGTCATGAGTATCTTTCAGCATTAGTTCAAAATCCTTCCGATTAATCTCACCGTCGCTGTTGACATCCATTTCTTCAAAGGCACCGAACTGTGCTGTTACCAGAAAGGGGGCGTCGTCGTACTCTGCCTTCGTGACCGTACCGTCTCCATCGCTGTCCAGATATGCCCCGACGTTCACCATACTGGATCCACCTGTCAGCTGCCACTCTAAAATGTCTGCCATCGTTACATTGCAGTAGCCCGCGAGAAAAAGTGCGTCCACCTGAGCCTTGCCATCGAGCGCCACCAACGGCGCGATCATATTACCCTCGCTCCACCCCAGCAGGATCACTTTTGCGTTCTGCAGTCGGCTGTCTGCTTTCAGAACGCGGATGATCGTTTCCACGTCCTTAACTTGATTAAGAGGAAGATAAGACTGGTAGGCAGCTTCGTCAATTTCCGCAAAATAGGGAGCCTCGTTTCCAACCGTCACACCGCGGGTATTATAGCTGAAATAGGCTATGCCTTCCTGTGTAAACTGCTCTGCAAACAGGTCATGGTAATTGAACGTGACATCACCCGCCTGGCGCTTGTTGTCATAGGTGTTTGGGCCGGAGCCATTGATATAGATTACCAGTTTATCCGCGGTCTCTCCCTCTGGCAGGCGCAGCTTGCCCTCAAACTTCAGCCCATCATGGGCAGTGATCGTAATGATTTCCTCCTGTGTTTGCGGACTGGGAGCCTGTGTGTTCCTCCTTGTCTCCGGATGGAGCGCAGGCGGACAGCACCACGCAAACACTACACGTCAACAGGACTGCAATCGTCCTTTTTATCGTAAATTTTATAAATATTTCGCCCTTCTCTGTATTTTTTATCTTTTCAAATTCTAATTTATCGCTGGATTTATTATACTTCATTTCTACATATAATTATAGTGTGATTTTGTTAAACTTGCTGACCAGGAACACCATGCATTGCAATCTGTTCTGAGTCAGCAAGCCTGTAAAAGGTAGTTATTACTATACTCTCCTTTTTCAAAATTACTTTAGGGCAGGCATTTACAACGTTCTTAAGAGATTATTAATTGAAAATCCCCCTCTGGTATGATAGGGTAATATTGAACTTTACAGACGATTCCAAAGCATTAAAATCCTATCATGAAAAGAAAGCAAAGGGAGTCCATTATGATAAAATCACTGAACCTTTTCGTTCCTGCTGTCCTGGCGGCCGTCATGCTGTCAACTGTTTCCTGCGCAAAAGCGCCGATTTCCATCGACAGTGAATCCGCCTCTTCTTTCCCTGCTGCCGTTCCTGACATGCCCCTTGGGACGGAACCTGTCCAGACTGTCAGTCCGCTGGAGGAATACCTTTCCGTCGTTGAAAGCTATATTGACGATGTCATATTTCAGACAGCGGACGAAGAAGATGTAAGACAACTATCGGACAAGCTTCAGGGGCATTATGAGATCACCGGACGGACAGACGGCGGCGGACTGGAATATTATGTAGCTGTCAGACGTGAGGATGCTCCGGTATATGATGACTACGATTCACTGAATGTGGGTGAGCTCGATGCTCAGCTTTATGTTGGTTATTATGACCAAAATTCCGATCCTGTCGTCCTCTATGAGTTGGGAGGCTACTCCCTGCTGGACATGCCTTTTGGGTATGATACCGGACTGGACAGCTTCTGTTTTGGAAAATACGATGATGACGCCTTGACAGAGAACCCCTCCTTTCTCTATGCATTCAGCCAATCCGGCAGAGATACGCTTGATTTCTTGAAGAGCAGGCCGGAACTGTCCTTTTACCAGGAAGGACAGTCTTATGTCCAGTTTTATTATCAGGATGAGAGCACGATAAAATTTTATTCTGAGCCATATACCTGCAGCATCGCCCTTACCGGCGCGGAGCAGGAAGAACTCCGCCAAAAACTGGAGACTTCTAAGACCGAAGAAGGCATCGGGAGCTTCCAGGAAGCCATGACTTTTATGCGTAAAAGGGGCGGTACAAAAGACGGAATCTACTCCACAGGTTCCTCCCTGCTGCTCGACGGCCACCGATATAAGAGCTTCGGTAGTTCTGAGTTTCCAGGATATTTGATGGTTTTGGATGAGGAAACGGGCGATCTTCTCTCCCTCGAATATAACGAGGATATCTGCCGGTTCCTCAGGGAAAAAGTGAAGGCGGCCGTCGGTTTGGATTATGGATATGTGGATTCCGGCTGGTTTAAGACGCCGCTCAAGAGTGCTTCCATTGCATTTCCAGAATATATGGGGATAAGCGGCGCCGAAGAGGCCCAGCTGCGGACACAGACTATAGAAGACAGGACTAAGCTGGATGCCCTTGAAAAGCTTATGGATCAGGCGCTGAACAACGGAGAAGTCTACGGATTTTCCGCCTGCCCTTACGTTGCCCCTGTTGATTTTGTCCGGGAGGACGGCGAGACGCTGCGCATATTCGTTGCCACAGATTCCTGTGATTCCATGGCCTATGAGGGCCGGATCAGCTTCGAATACGGCAGGCAGGCCGATTTGGCAGCCATCTTTGATGAGGCGATGGTGAAACGGCTGGAGGAATAGAACATAAAAAGGAGGAGCATACATTCGCTCCTCTCCATCAAATGACGCCAGTTTATACTGTTTATTTCGTTATTCTGTCAACCATGCCAATAACTCTGATTTCACCTGTTCCAAAATCTGTTGTCCAATGATTTCGTCTCCTGCACTTCCTGCTAAGGTACAGTTGAATGTGCATACATCCCGAAAGGTACTAATTGTCAATTGAAAATCTGGTGGAAGCCGAAATGTACCTGCTAAAGAGCAGCTTACAACATCGCTATTTTTAAAATAAAGTCTGTTGTGGTCTGCAATGCCCATATTCGTGTATGAAACAGGAAGTACGCGGTAAGCTGCTTTGACTGCGCAAGACAGTGTGGGGCGAAAAACCTTGTTGAATACACAATGCAGTGGCCTTATTCCAGCAAAGCAGCGGTATCCTGCCTTTTGAAGTGTCATTTCAAGATGAACCTGCACAAGCGTCGTATAAAATGTGTGCTGAGACATAAATTCAACGGTTAATCTCTTGTAGATTCCAGTCATATTAGCTATGGTTAAATGGTCAGGCTCTGATTGAAATCTGCGCAGATCAGCCGGACAAGGAATGACTACCTTATTGATATGTTGGAGACGGGCAATCACGCGAACATAGGCCGTCATAAAAACATCGTTGAGGCTTACACCGCATTTTTTTGCTTTCGCCTGAAGTGCTGTCAGATCATCGGACGTAATGCTGCAGTTTAACCAGAAATAGTTCTTCCCATTTGAAACAGGCCGCAATGGCGGAACGGCGGTATAGCGCCCTCTTCTGGTCTGCACGGTTGGCGGCTGAACATGAATATTTTTCAAGAGAGGGGCAATCTCTCTCTTGTTTTGTAAATGAACAGCTGGAGACTTGCCGTTATATAAAGAGGCCAAAAGGTACAGATATTGTAAAAATCCATTGCCGTCTGTTAGTATGTGGCTCATTCCAATCAGAACCGTATCTTTTCGCTCTTCTCTATAAATGGTAATTCGAAGCTGGGGGCGCTGACTTAAATCCCATCGCAGAGCTTCCACCAGATCGACTTCCACCAGATCGTATTGTTTGATGATAACTGTATGATCCGCAGTAAAACCTTGATTGACAAAGCACCCGCGCCTGAAATTGTAAGAATATAGAACCTCCGGTACGATTTTGCTGGATAAGTGTATCGCGTTTTTTAGGCGGGCTGTATCGAGATTTCCCATTGTTTCCATGCGGCAATACAGCAGGGGATATACCTGGTTCCTATGGGTGGCTTCTACGAAATCCATACATTCACATTTTGTGATGTTGTTACTTCCTTTCCCTGTCTTCCTGCGGCAAAAGCCGATGACGATCTTTTTTTGATTTTGAGTTTGCTTATCCATTCGTTTGATCTCCATTTTCTTCGCATGATCTCCGTTTTTTATTTTGTTACATTGATGTCCCCATTCTTTGTTTCCAACCCTATTTTTACGTCAGCGTCATTGCCAATTGTTCCCCCAGCTGTTTTTTCAGTAATGGATAACAATTCCGGAAAGGACGTTTGGGTAGTGCCGTTTTGGGTTGTGGCGGTAAACGCAAAATGCAGGCTATCTGGAATTACCAGCGTAATGCTGCCGTTTTTGGTGTATGCGGATAGGTCGCCGGTTACTTCCGCAAAAGTAAGCTTTAAGCTCCCATCTCCTGTTACTTTAAAGTTTCCAGAGCCAACGCCTTCGTCCACTGTCAAATCTCCGCCTTTCGATTTGTATTCAATCATGCCGGTTATGGAATCCAGCCGTGTATCTGCATTGGTAGTATCAATTGTACAAACTTGCGCGGAAATATTTTTTGCCGTCAGCTTTCCTCCGGTGCTTTTAAAAACAATTTTGTCAGCGGTAAGGTTGGAAACTTCAAGTTCGCCGTTGGTCGTATCGGCGTGGAAACTGTCTAATGTCAGGGCAACACCGGATAAAATGTTTCCGTTCGTTGTATGAATGGAAAGGCTGTCCTGATAGGCCTCCGGCAAATAAAGCTCCATATAGGAATGCACGCCGTTCCCGATGGGACGCGCGCCCTCGGATATGGTTAGTACGCCTCCCACTAAATCTATTTTGGCGAAATACGATTTTTGGGTTTTATCCATATACTCCACAACAACAATTTTGTCAGAATTACACTCTTTCATGGTCACGCTTTCCCCATCATAATCGACCATAATTGACTTCACATCGGTAAGTGAAAACTCTTTCGTTTGGGTGGGACCCTGCGAGCTGGAACAGCCGCCGGATAATGCAGTAAGACACAGAAGACTTGCCAGTGCGGCAGCGATTTGCGTTTTTGAAAACATAATAACTCCTCCTATAATTGAATGGTTCATTTAATAAAATGGGTATTTTTATACGGGGTCTCTCTGCGCCCCGTATAAATGATTTATTTCTTGTAGGCATATAAAAGATTATCCATACAAATCTCTTTTGCCACAGAAACAGGAATGTTCTTTTGCGTTTCAAATGCATCGTTCTGGACGTGCATGCCCCACCAGGCTAAGGTTTCGACAATTTGTTGCGCAGTCAGCTCCGGGTATTTAACCGCCCGCATCTCTCCGCTGTGAAGATAGATCTTGACGTAGCGTAAAATATTATCAAAAAAACTTTTACGGTATCTTTGATAGTAGTCTCCCAATACGCCCATATCGTTTATGTTTTTTTCTAACACGAGACAGCCGGTTCCATATCGCGCTATTGTATCAAAAGCGTCAGAAATCATTTGTTCAAATAAATATCCGTCTGCTTCTCTTGATAACGGTTCGCTGAATTTTGCGTGGCTTTCATTCAGGACCGTAATAATTTCTTCGGACAGCCTCTCGAAAAACCGTTCATCAATCGGATATTGAAATTCCTGCTGTATAAAATCAGGGTCAATGGTACATTTCAAAATAAAGTCCAAGATGTCCTTTTTCCCCTTAAAATATACATACAGCATACCTGTTGATAAACCAATCTCCTTAGCGATATCTTTCATTTGAGTTCTCATATATCCCTTGTTGATAAACAAAGAACTTGCGGCTTCATAGATTGTCTGCAGTCTGTTCTCCACGGGTGCCCTCCTTTTATTGAACTGTTCATTCAATTACAGTATACACTGCTCATTAGAAATGTCAAGTGCACCAGATGTCAATCGCGAAAATTTCCTTTTGTTGTGGTTTCAAGGGCTGTGATAGAGCATAACAGTCCCAGCCGTATTCCTCTTGACCGCTATCTCTTTTCGCGTGATCACTCCGCGCGATTGCAGGAAGCTTCGAAAGATTGTCAAAAATACATTCAGACAATTGGTTCGGGCGGTATGACAGTAAGATTATTATTATAAATGTCCAGCTCCGTAATCCAGCTTCGATACTGCTCATATGCGGCCTTCTGGGAAACGTAATTCTGCTCTTCCGCAATGCATTCCTGTATGATCGTATTCTGGCTTTCTATTCTTTCTTTCAGGGAACTGCGCAGGAGATGGTTATTCTGTAGAGCAGCGGACACCTCCTCACGGACATCCGTTTTGTCTGTCGAGCAAACCAACTGATCGGATATGGGACAGACGGGTTTGTCAAGGCTGGAAAGTGTCGTATGGAAAAGCTTAATATTACGTTCAATCACCATGAGTTCGCAGTTCATAGCCATTCTTCTGCTTTCTGCTTCTGCTTTTTGCGAACGGGTATCTATGAACTGGCGGTCAGACGGCTGAGCAACCGGCACCTCTCCGATCAGCTTCTGAAGCTCAGTAATCCGCCGATTCTGAACAGCGCGCCGTTTGACCGCCTCTTCGTACTGATTCCATTGTTCCAACACACAATTCATACAGTTTTGCTGCATGGTTCGTTCTGGCAGCAGGTTTCGGATTACTGACAGCACGCCCTGGCAGGTGAGCTTCCGAAATAAAACCCTGACCCTTCCATATCTGCGCCGCTGCCCCGGAGGGCGCCCTGAAATCCAGCCGCGGTTCTGAGGGCTGACCACAGATGCGTCTCTGGGAAGCATGGCCAGAGACGCATAGTCTCTTTCTGCTTTTATTTTCAGGCGCTGATTCCCGTATTGTTCTGTTGTTTTCTGCTGCCTTTTTATTTTCTCGGCTTTCAATTCCTTTGCCATTTTCAGTTCTCCTTTTTGAGGGTTAAAAGTATGGATAGACATACTCTGTTGCCGGTTTCTCCGCTTTGTCAATACTCTGTGCTTTCAGCATCAGGGTCTCGCCGTCCGCGCTGGCTTCGAGCGTTCCTTTTACGACCACCCAGTCGTCCTCCTTAAAATCCAAAGTTCCGCTGCAGTCTACCAGGAAGCCGATCGGTGATAAATCCGCCGCGCAGCACCACATAGACAGACGAACCAAAGCGAAATCACTGATTTTTTCTATCTCAGGGTCTTTATATATAAATCCTTTCATCACGACGGTGTAGCCCTCATACTTTTCGTAGAAGGAACTCAGCTCATACATCCAGGTATAGTAATCTTCGTCTGCGATTGTAATGGTTTTTGTATCCTCGTCCAAACCGTTTAAGTCGTACCAGGGACTTTCGTCTTCGCTGGCGGCTGTTTCATCGACTGTTTCATCGGCCGATTCATCGACGGATTCATCAGCGATTCCTTCTGTGATTCCTTCCGTGATTCCTTCCGGGGATCCTGTGTTTTTTGTGGCTGTTCTGTTTTCAGACGGTGTATCGGTTTCTAAAGCTTCCTGGCTGTCTGCCATGGAATCTTTTTTTTCACTTGGCGTCGTCTGATTTCCTCTGGCAGACAGAAGCCCGCCGCCATTTCCTGCTGCCATCGAGATCCCGGGACCGTCGTAATTTTGAATCATACTGCTTCCTCCCGGTGCAGCAGGACGGACGGCAAGCAGCAGAATCGGTATAATAAAAACGAAGGAGCGTGACAGGTTTGCCTTGTACTGCGGTGTCAGCAGGTTCCTTCCCTCCAATACAGTCCAAAGAAGCATCAGAGCCGACATTCCGTAGAGGTACGGCTTCATTCTCGGCGTCACATAGTTCAGATACTCGCCCGAGTATGTCAAACGAAAAAGCAGATATCCAAAAATCAGATAACAGCAGCATTCCGTCAGCACCTGGAGATTCCAGCCTTTTCCTTTCAGCATCATATCCATATACCTCCGCTTCCGCACAGCATAAACAGTGCGACTACAATGAAACAGACAAGAAACGCGGTCACGGCCAGCCGGACCACAAACTTCGACCGAAAGCCCGACAGCAGCATGGCAGCATTCTTAATGTCCATCATCGGTCCGAATACCAGAAATCCGATCAGTGGCCCGGCAGGGAGGCTTCCTGCCATACTTCTCGCCACCACCGCGTCGGAGGATGAGCAGAGGGACAGAATAAAGGCCAGCCCCATCATCAGAAGAAGGGCTTTCCACGGGGCAGACCCGCTTCCGGCCAATACGGCAGAAGGAATGAGGTCCTGAAACAGCGTTGATACAAAAATACCGGTGAGAAGATATTTTCCCACGGCAAAGAACTCGTTCTGCGCATGACGGATCATCATGGAAAAACGGGCCGCCCGGGTATTTTCATTACCGGTGGGAAGACTGTAATCTCCACAGCCGGATTGTACCGGCACGGCTTCCTCCAGCAGATAATCCCCCGGTGTCCGGATCAGATAGGTCAGTCCGCAGATCACCGCGCACAGAATCCCCAGACCGCAGCGGACCGCAATCATCCGGTAATTGCCGTTAAAGGCATACCAGGTGGAGAGAATTACCACAGGATTAATAACCGGGGATACCAGCATAAAGGTTACCGCAGCAGGCAGAGGGACGCCTTTCTTAACCAGACTTTTAAAGACCGGGATGGAGGCGCAGTCGCAGACTGGCAGGCAGAAGCCAGCCAGAATCGCAAACAACTGGCCTGTCAGAACTTTTTCCGGGAACCTTCTCTGAATCCAGTCCGGTGGTATATAAACCTGGATGGCGGAGGAAAGCAGGACTCCGATTGCCAGAAACGGGGCTGCCTGTAAAAATACTCCGAGAAATATGCTGGCATAACGCCCAACAGGAACCCCGAAATCTCCGAGCAGGTTAAACGCAAACAGATAAGCCAATGCAGCAGTCAGAACAATCAGGAACCAGTGTCCCGGCTGTGCGTTGAAGTGAAACATTTCACGGACAAATCGCTCCCATTTCCGCTCGGAAAACACCCGGATATCCGGATTGCAGTTATAAAGGAGCCTGGCGTCTGTTTTGCTATGTAAGTGTTTTGTGGCTCTGATGTAAGCGCAGTCGCTTCCTGCAATCTGCGAAAATGCCGCGGCTCCGGCATCGGGAATCCTGTACTGCAGTCCGGTCTCATCCGCCATATAGATTACTTTTTCCACGCTCACCATCGGTGCGGCTGAAAACTGGAGCAGCATTTCCTCCAGTTTGTGGAAATGCTCCATCCCGTTCCATTCTACCAGCATCAAATCCGGATTGTGCTGTTCTAAATACTCCAGAATCCGGTCGGTAATACTCATGGGTAACTGCTCCAGCTGGCTCTTGGAGAACACCAGCTTCTGAATCTGTCTGTCATTTCGGAGCGCCTCTTCCCCGGACTCGAACTGGATAACCAGGACGTTCAGCTCATGCAGCTCCTCTTCCATCAACTTGTTAATCAGTGTTGTTTTTCCCGAATCCAATAATCCGGTTATGACCCATGCGGGTGTCCTCATATCACAATTCCTCGCTGAATAATGTCTTGATCTGCTGCTCGTCAAGCCCTGTTCCGATAAAACAAAGCTGGTTTCCTTCTATATTTGCAGGCACTATCTCCAGGCTGCCCGGCATAAAATGAAAAATCAGACTATGAGGAGAACTTTTTACAATTCCCTTTCCCCTCAGAATCTCTCCATCCGCCTGCTTTACGACATGCAGCACCTTTTTTCGAAGCTGTTCTTCTGAAAGCGGCTCCGTACACTCCAGCGTTACTGCCGAAAAAACCTCTCTGGCAAAGTGACGGTAAAGAATCCCTTTTTTCTGTTTGCTGTCCTTCCGGTATCCCGTTCTGATCCGAACCGGCTTCATGGATACCGTCTGCTCCATACCCAGCTTAAACAGGGCAATATTTCGCGGCCCATACTGGAATACAGGGCGTGGAATAGAATCCCAGAAGTCCGCTTCAATTCTGGCTTGCGGATTGATATCCAGAATACTTTTTTTTACCCGTCCGATTTCTTTCTGACACTCCTCCTGGTGGCTCAGCAGGATTAGATCTGCATAGGATATCTGGTCCTTGAAAAACTCTCCATAGTTTTTCAAATACTTATCAAAGAAACGGATATCCACCACGGTAATCGTTCGTTGAAGGTGAAGGTTTCCCTTATCCTCCTGTTTTAAGCATAGTCTGGCGATGTCAGAAAGCTTCCCCACGCCGGACGGTTCCACCACAATGGCGTCCGGCGCATAATCCTTCTGAATCCGTTCCAAGGCTTTTTCAAAATCGCCGGTCAGGCTGCAGCAGATACAGCCTGCATTCAAGCTGGTGACCGTCAGGCTGCATTCCCGGAGCAGCCCCGCGTCAATCCCCGCCTCCCCGAAATCATTTTCAATGACAACGATCTTCTTATCCCGGAATACAGAACGTACCATGGTTTTAATTAATGTTGTCTTACCCGCGCCTAAAAAGCCGGATATAATATAAATATCTGTCATTTACTCTCCTTTTCCGCCAGCCTTCCTATCGCGGCAGGCCGGCTTCCTGTTTCAGCTGACCTCCAATCCTCCGGAACAGCCTTTTTCCTGCAAATACCAGAAGCAGGAATATGACGCCAACTAAAACAATGGTTCCTCCCGGTTTTAATCCCAGATAGTAAGCAGCAAACAGTCCGGTAATCATAAAGGTCACATCGAGTCCCACCGCCCATAAAACGGTCTGGCGGTAATTTTTACCGAACTGCATGGCGCAGGCCACCGGAACTACCATCATGGAGGACACAATCAACGCTCCCACGGTTCTGGCTGCGACGGAAACCGTCACTGCGATCAGAAAAGTGAACATAAAATTTACCGTCCGCACCGGCACGCCGGCCAGCCTGGCGCTCTGTTCATCCAGGGACACGTAGAATAATTCTTTATACAGCAGCAGGAACATCAGAAGCACTGCGGCGCTGACTGCCACCACGAGATGCAGCTCCATATCACTGATTGCCACGATGCTGCCAAACAGAAAGCTGTTAAAGTTTGCCGCATTCTTTACAAATCCGGACAGGACGCCTGCCAGCCCCACTCCTGCGGACATGATGATGGCAATGGACATCTCGGAATAACGCGGCAGCTTCCTGCGGATCAGTTCAATTCCCAGGGAGGCGGTGATACAGGCAATCGCTGCTGCTGCCACCGGATTTATACCCAGAATCAGCCCGGCCGCAACTCCGGCCAGAGAAGTATGGGACAACGCATCACCAATCATGGACAGCCGTTTAAACACAATGACAATTCCAATACAGGGAATAACGGCCGCAAGAAGGATTCCGACAACAAAGGCACGCTGCATAAAGCCGTAATTAAAGATCTCCATGAGCGCATTCCCCCTCTCCGGCCCGTATCAGTTCCATGCCCCCATTCTCCAAAAGCCAGATATCATCTGCAAAGGCCTCCAGCCGTTTCCGGTCATGGGTTACCATCAGTACCGTTACCCCCTGTTCCAGGTTAATCCTCTTTACCAGCCGGTAAAAATCCTCCGTGCTCCGTTCATCCATTCCCGTTGCCGGTTCATCTAAAATCAACAGTCTGGGTTGACTCACCAGCGCCCTTGCCAGAAGGATTTTCTGCTGCTGGCCGCCGGACAGCCGTCCAATCAGCCGCTTTGCATAATCTTCCATCCCAACCTGGAGCAGTGCCTGTCGGACCTGGTCTTTTTCTCTTTTTCCGGCAAAACGAAAGAGTCCGATCTGGGCATATAGGTTTGCCTGGACGATCTCCTCCACAGAGGCTGGGAAATTCTGACAGGATGCCATGCCGCTCTGGGGGACATAGCTTAAGCACTTCCAGTTTTTAAACTGCCGGATATCGCATCCGAAGATAGAGATTCCCCCATTTTTTTCACCGGAGGATAGTTCCCCCAGCAATAGCTTTAACAGAGTGCTTTTCCCTGCTCCATTTTGCCCCAGCAGAACCGCAAAGCGGCTCTCGGGAACTGTAAAATCAATTTGTTTCAGGACCTGAGTGCTTCCATAAGAGAAGTTCAGTCCTCTGACTGCAATGGCATCCATCCCGTTATTCTCCTTGTCTGTCTTTTGTCATTTTTATTCAGCCTCTCTTATTTCAGCGCTGCCTCCAGCTGTTTTAAGTTCTCCTCCATTACCGAGAAGTAGTCGGCGCCGCTTTCCAGTTCCTCATCGCTTAAGCCTTCCAGCGGATTTAACACCTGTACGGACGAACCGGTTTCCTTTGCGATGGTTTCGGCAACCTTTGGGCTTACCAGCTCTTCGAAAAAGATAACCCTGACATGATTGGCTCTTACAAAATCGATGATCTCCGCCATTCTTGCAGGGGAGGGCTCAGAATCCGGGGACAGTCCCTCGATTCCCACCTGATTGAGACCATAGGCGTCACAGAGATAGCCGAAGGCTTCATGGGAAACCACAATATCCTTGTTCGGCAGGGAAGACAGGGTATCTTTAAATTTCTGATTTAAGTCAGCGAACCTGGAGGCGTACAATTCGTAGTTGGCTTCATAGTAATCCCTGTTGTCAGGATCTGCTTTTATGTAGGCATTCTTGATATTTTCCATCTCTTTTTCCGCATTCAGAGGGCTGAGCCATACATGGGGATCATACTGCCCCTCTTCTTCCGGTTCCCCGGCGCCTTCCTCCTCCTCATGGCTGTGGCTGTGGCCGTCTCTAAGCGCCACCCCCTTGGAGGCCTCCACCGATATCAGATTTTTGTTATCTAAGCTGGCCAGCACATCGTCCACCCAGTGCTCCATTCCGGCTCCGCTGTAAATGAACAGATCGGCTTCTTCCAGATTCCTGATATCGGCAGCAGCCGGCTCCCAGTCATGGGGTTCTGTGCCGGACGGAACCAGGGTAATCACTTCCGCCTTGTCGCCGCCGATTTTGGCTGCAAAGTCGTACATGGGATAAAAGCTGGCCATAACCTTCAGCATTTTTTTGCTCTCCATGGCATCTGCTTTGGCTGCCGGGTTCGGCGCAGCGGCTCTTGTGCAGCCGGATAGCATGGCAGCGGAAACAAGCGCTGTCATAGCCAGCGCACGCAGCATTTTAATCGAATAAAATTTCATAAAATAAATCCTCCAGATTGTGTTTTTTAGTCATTCAGCCCTTCGGGCAGAGAAAAAGGGTACACAAAAACAAGGCAGATTTCATGACAGGCGTATCCTGTCAAGCCATACACAAAAAGTGAACGGCTAACTGCCTTGCGCGAGGATGATTCAATTATCTAAACGGATTTTTAAGCTGACCAAAGAAACCGGGCACAGAAAGAGTCCGGTCTGACAGAATGATAAGATTTTTGAAATGACAAGATATGCAAAGATGACAACTGCTCCTGTTCCAACTGCTTTTGACAACAGCTGTATTGTACATACGCAGGCTTCGATCTCCGCGCAGACAAGGCAGTCTTCACCTGTACAGTCATGCTCAGCATGTGTGACGATAAAAAGACCGGAGAGAAGCAGCACTGCGGTCACAAGAAACGCAGCAAGAAATGCATAGAGTCGTTTGTTTTTATTAAAATGGTTCACTTCCTCTCCTCCTTTCCGTCTCACTGGCATTTTCAATCCAGCATTTTTACATTTTATATATTATAACAACAGTTATGACATTGTCAAGGAATCATTTTCGCTTCCGCTGCTAATAGGGATACACATACCCGTCCACCGGTTCCGCCGGCATGATATGGGATACCATAATCAGAGGATTGGCATACTTGTGTCCGCCATACTCCTCGTAGGCTGCCGTAAGCGTTCCCTCCACCGTCACCCAGGAATCTTCTTTCAAGTCCGACGCACCCGGATAACTGCACATCAAACCAGCCGGCGCTAAATCAGCCACACAGCAGGTCATGGCAAGGCGGGCGGCTGCGAATTCATCTTTCCCGAAGGACTCCGGATCTTTTAGTACATATCCGGTTATGACAATCGTGTATCCTGTATACTGCTCCATGTGTAAATACAGTTCAGAATACCACATGCCAAACAGGTCATCAGATATTGTGATCTTCTTCTCCGCCGCATTCAGCCCGGGCAGCTCCGTTCCAGTCTCAGTTCGTGTACTGGTTAATGAATCCGCAGGTCCATGGAAAATCATGAACAGAAGAAACGGGATTATCAGCAAAAAGATCACCTTTTTCAATTTAAAGTTCGTTTTTCCCGCATCCAGACTTCCTGTGTCAACATAAACGGGGCTTTTCATAGTTCCCCTTATAAAAAAGTTCTCCCTAATGTTGTATTCTCTGTTTTTAGAATTTATACACGTCCTGCTGAAACATAGTTCTCCCTGTTCCTGCATACTATAAAGAGAAATTTTATGTTGTGAGGCTTTCTATGAACCGTCTTAAGCGTTATACACTGGCTGGAATCCTTTTTGTTTCCGTGTTCGGTACTCTGTCACATTTTCTCTATCAGCTGTCAGGAAACAGCTTTCTGGTCGGACTGTTCGCTCCCGTAGGGGAGTCTACCTGGGAACATATCAAGCTTTTATTTTTCCCGATGCTGTTCTATTCTCTGTGGATGTCAGTTCGTCTTCGGAAAGAAGAACCCGGTGTCATACCGGCGCTGGCAATCGGAAACCTTGTGGGCTGTGCGCTGATCCCCACCATTTTTTACACATACTCGGGAGTCCTGGGATTTCATCTGCTTTCCCTGGATATCATCACCTTTCTGGTGAGCGTTCTGGCCGCCTTCGCCCTTGCCCTGCGCCTGACTCCAAATGGGAAAATTCGAAAGTATGAACCTGTTCTTGTGGCCGTAATTGCGCTGATTGCAGTGCTGTTTTTCGTTTTCACATACGGTCCGCCGGAAATCGGATTATTTGCAGAACCGGGAATCTGAATAAAAAGCCGATAAACTCGTGAATAATCACGGTTTATCGGCTTTCTTATCACAGGAAATTTAGCCATTGGTCCAGCGTCCGCCTCAACTGTTCCAGATTAATGGGTTTAGCCAGGTGCTCGTTCATTCCTGCTTCCGCCGTCTTTTGACGGTCGTCGGCAAAGGCATTCGCGGTCATGGCGATAATCGGAATGCGTTTGGCATCGTCTCTCTCTATGGCCCGGATTTTCCGGGTCGAGGTGCAGCCATCCATCACCGGCATCTGCATATCCATAAAAATCAGATCGTAGTATCTGGGAGGAGATTCCATGAAACGTTCCAGGGCAACTTTCCCGTTTTCAGCGAGTTCCACCGTAACTCCCAGCATTTTCAGCATTTCTGAGGCAATTTCCTGATTCAGATCGTTGTCTTCCACCAACAGGATTCGTTTTCCCATAAACAATGAGCCGGTCTGCGTCTGCTCTTCCGGCTGAGCGGTGCTTTCGCTGTCCAGAAACTGCTTCAGCTTCGAAACCAGGCGGGAGCGGAACAGTGGTTTGGTAATAAAGTCATTGGCTCCTGCCGCCGCTGCCCTGTCTACATAGGTCGAAAAATCATAGGCGGATATCAGAATAATCGGTATCCGGTTCCCCAACGCCTCCCGCAGCCTCTGTGTCGTCTCGATTCCATCCAGTTCCGGCATTTTCAGGTCCAGGATTACCGCAAAGTAATCGCGGCCGCTCTCATGCACCGCAGAGGCCCGTTTTATCGCCTCCTGGCCGTTTAACACCCATTCACACCGGATGTCAAGCGCTTCCAGGCGGGCGCAGGTGTTGATGCAGGTGATTTCATCGTCATCTGCCACCAGGACAGACAGTCCCCTGAGCGCTTCGTCGTCAGCGATTCCGTCGCTTCTCCTTAATATCACCGAGGCGGTAAACCTGCTGCCTGCGCCGTACTCGCTCTCCACCTGTATGCTGCCGCCCATCTTTTCTGCAATGCTCTTACAGATGGCAAGGCCTAAGCCAGTGCCCTGTACGGCGTCGATCTGCTTCTCATCCGCCCGTTCAAACGGCTCAAAGACACGCGTCAGAAATTCGCTGTGCATCCCGATTCCGTTGTCCTCTACCACGAACTCATAGCAGCTTTTCTCCGGATCGTTTGATGGCTTTTCAAAAATCTCCAGCCGGATTAACCCTTCCGTCGGGGTGTATTTGATTGCATTGGTCAGCAGATTCATGATCAGCTGCTGGAGCCGCTGCACATCACCAAGCACAGATTCATGCTCTATATCGTTGAGATGGATCTGAAACTGCTGCTGTTTTTCATCGACCAGAGGCTGTACCATGGATACCACACTGTGAATCAGCTCCGCCAGATGAACCTCCTCCTCAGACAGCGTGATCTTACCGCTCTCTACTTTGGACATATCCAGAACCTCATTGATAATACTCAACAGCAGCTTTGCCGAGGAATCGATCTTATCGAGACAGTCCACCAGACGCTCCTTTATCTCTAAATGAGCTCTCGCAATGGACGACATCCCCATGATCGCATTCATGGGGGTACGGATGTCATGGCTCATGCGGGACAGAAAATCTGATTTTGCCCGGTTGGCTTTCTCTAAATCTGCTGTTATCTGTTTCTCTTTTTGAAGCATCTCCATTAAATTCGACTGGAGGCTGATCTCCTCCGACATATCTGTGTAGGTAGCGTAATAGATGCGGCACTCCGCGGTTGACTCCCGCAGGCTCAAATCGGATCTGACCCACACATACGTACCGTCACCGCGGAGCAGCCGGTACTTCTTGACACTGAAATGATCCTTTTTGAACCCCTCCTGATAATCCTGCCGTACCCATTGATTGTCCGGTTCCGGAATATTGGCGAAAAAATCGTCAAAATACTCACTTTCCAGAACTGCGGCGTTACGGTCAGGAACAACGGCGTCCTCCGCGGTCCGGGGGATTCTGAGGATCCGGTACATCCCCAGATTGGCGTACAGCGGTTTTGCCCTGCCATCCGGATAGAGACGCACGAGAATGACACCCGATGAAATGGAATCCAGCAGATCGTATGCGGCGTCCGTCCGTTTCTGCGACGCCAGAAGTGATTTTTCCAGTTTATTCTGGTAATCTCCATTGATCTGTTCATACCGGGTTTTCAGCAGGAAGATACCGATGATCTGGGCGATCGTCATGACGCATTCCCTGGTCTTCGTGTTGCCTTCCCAGTCTGTACGGAAACGGACGGAGTCGGACAGGCCAATGCAGGCGGCCAGACGGCCCTGAGCCTGAATCGGCGCCTGAAGTAACGAACGGGTGCCGAGCCGTTTCAGAATCGCAGCCGATTCCTCAGGCAGGGTATCCGTGCTCCAGAAAGCGGTGGTACTGCCCATGGCGAAGGCCCCCTTCTGTGCGGCCAGCCTCTTCTGATTGGTGTCCTTCCTATTCCAGGCGGAATCCATGAAGCCTGGTGCGGTCCAGAGATAGGTGTTGATAAACTGACTGTCGGAAACGGAATATTCCGATATGTAGACACTATCAGCTGAAAACTCGTTTCCTACTAATATCAGCACGCGGCGGACTGCCGCGTCAAAATCCGTTTCGTTCCATAGAATGTCCAGGATCCGCGTTTTTAACTGGCTGTAATTATCTGTATTCATATGCTCCTCCGCAGGATTCTCTTATCTTCTGTTTCGAGTCCTGGCCCTTCTTATCCTTGTAACGGGAAATGTCCCGGCAGCACACAAGGCATGCTTCCATCCGGTTCCACTGTACAATCGAAGCGTCAGTCAGAATCCACATTCCCAGAATATCGTTGTACAGCTCCATGGTACTCTGCCCGGTCTCAAGGGCTTGTTTAAGCGCACAGTTTTCGCAGGGACTGTCCCGCTTATAAAACACCTCATAGCAGGGCCGGCCGGGTTCTGCTTCCGGCACCAGTTCCTTTGTCTTTCGGTTGAGGTAACGCAGGGTGTAGGTATCCGGATCCAGGACATACAGCCATACCTCCTGCTGATCCAGAACACTGTGCAGGTTCAGCACGGATTCACTCAGGGCATCCTGTGTCCGGTACTTGAGCAGGAACACGGACAGCAGCTTGCCTGTAAAGGTCAGCGCCTCGATCTGCTCCCTGGTCCAGAAACGGCGGATTCCGCAGTCATCAAAGCCTACCAGACCGTAGAAGGTACCATTTTCCCGTATGGCGTACTGCAGGGTGGACAGCACTGCCCGCCCCTCCAGAAATCCCTTTTCCCGGTCCGCCAGTTTGCTGATATTCTGACAGTAAAAGAGTCCGTCTTCACCAAAGTTCTCCCGGTAATCAAAGCCGTTACTCACATAGGGAACCTGCTGGAGGTAATGGATCTGCGTCTCGATGCCTTCGGCGCACCACTCAAAGGTGTTGTTGCAGCGCCGCCCATCTTTGCTGCTTTCAATGATATAAGTCCGGCTGATTTCAAACATCTCCCCGATCAGGGCCAGAATGGACTGCACCGCCCTCCCGAAATCCTCAGCGCCGTATAAAATATCAAACGCCCTCGAAATCAGGGTGGGAAGATTCCACTGCTTCAAACGGTCCGAATCAATCTCCGTGCGGCAGACAGCCGCTTCCGCCTCCGGTCTGCCGATAAGCCCATTCCGCATCTCATCCTGATAGCAGACCGCCTGCTTTTTGCCTGCTGCCTTGGCCCTGTAAAGGGCACGGTCGGCGTGTTCGAATAAATCCCGGAAGCTCAAGGTGCCGCCCCTGGCAAAGGCCAGGCCGACACTGCACGAAAAGGCCATATCTCTCATGTTTTCATGAAGCAGATCCTTCAGAACCGAAAGGATCTCCTCTGCACGCTGCTCTGCCACCTCTTCCTTACGGACGTTTGGCATAAAGATCAGAAATTCATCGCCGCCGATCCGCGCGACCGTATCCTGGCCGCGGAACAGCTTCGCCACATTTGAGGAGAGCTCGACCAGTACCGCGTCCCCGAACATGTGGCCGTATCGGTCGTTGATCTGTTTAAAATCATCCACATCCAGAATCATCAGGGCCGACAGGTCATCGGGAGCGCAGGCCGAAAAGTGTGCTTCTATCCTGCCCTGGGCAGAAACCTTGTTATAGAGGCCGGTGAGCACATCGCGTGCCGCCCGGTCCTCCAGGGACGCTTTCTCTGCCTTCTGTGAATCGATATCCACGATCACCCCGACGGCCTTAAATGGCTTGTTGTCAATATCAAACTGAGCGGTGGCGCGCACCAGCCTCCAGCGATAGACGCCAGCTCCATCCGCAATGCGGAATTCGGCTTCCTTATAGGGGATGCCGATTCTCATGGTCTGCATCAGATCCTGAAATACCGGTACATCGTCCGGATGGATGTGCGATATTCTGGGGATCTCACTGCTCACATTCTTTGTAATAGGCTGGTAACCGTACTGACTCTTCCATTTGGGGGAGAGATACAGTTCATCGTTTCGGATATCCCATTCAAAAATAATATCATTCGTCTGTTCCATAATGATATTGTGCCGTTCCAGGGACAGACGCAGCTCCTCCTCCGCCTGATGGTGGCGGGCTGCATCCAGAATCACGCAATACGCAACCTCAGCACCGTTCTCCACCGTGATGAGACAGTGATCGGATACCCAGACCGTATGGCCATCCTTTGCCACAAGACGGTATTCGAGTTGCAGAATCTTTCCCTCGTTGCGCTGTTCCTTAAACTGCTTTGCCAGCTTCTCCCGGTCAGGGGGATATACGAGTTCCATCAGATGGTTTTGAAACTGCGTTTCGATCTCGCGTTCGGAATAATGCAGCAGATTCACGAGGCTGTGGCTGATTTGGATCAGTGTAAAATGCTGATCGCACCGGCACTTCTGAATGCCGCCTAAGAGCAGGTCGGCCGCCGGATAAGCGACCGGCAGCGGTTCGAAAGGAGCCGGATGGCCTGGCTGATCCGTCTGCGGAAATTCTTCCTTGCGCCACACCAGCAGTACCCGGTGCTGACGGGGATTCTCCAGATTGATACGAAGCAGAGAGGCTCTGCACCAGACGTATGTATCCCTGCTGCGGTCCAGGATCCGGTACTTCCGGTCGCGGCAGGTCAGTCCTTCGTCGAAAAGCTCCCTGATATAATTATCCAGCAGGGCTAATACCTGCGCACGGTCTTCGGGATGAACCGCCGCTTCCGTAAAATTGCGGATGGCG
>OFMJ01000507.1_pt1 | contig 41019 bp, 36 predicted proteins | sample 1541801 | NCBI WGS metagenome assembly OFMJ01 (sample SAMN04209234, study PRJEB22552) | human gut metagenome | biome: gut; material: feces | host: Homo sapiens | place: USA: Oklahoma
CCTTTTTAAATGTAAACAGTTTGCAAACAACCAGAATCCCGCCTGTGTTTGATTGACTCGCTTTAAAAAATCCGCTATAATTTTTTATTAGTATAGTGAAAAAAGCCGTGTGCTGTGCAAAAATGAAAAAACGGTCGCGGTGGGGAGATTAGAGGTAGGAAAATGAATTTTGACAATTATGTTACAAAACGTCCAAGCGTTTGGGGAATGGGCGGACGAGTAATTGGTAAACTGCTGCTCGCGCTGCTGTGTTGTGACGTTCTCCTGGTATCAACCTTTATGTTGTTTCAGTATGTCTGGCTTCTCTGGATTTTGGAAGTCATCGTTCTTGCTATTATGATTGCTTTTTTGTATTCTCCTTTGCATTTAAGAGGAGCAAAAGACCGTGGGTATTATGAGCGTAATCAAATGAAACCGGATAAATTATATGGGCTAAAAGCAGGCTTGATTGGGTGCGCTCCGTTTGTGCTTACGACTGTTTGGCTTATTTTGATGAATCAGGGAATTCTGCCGGATGTATTTATTGTTTACCGAATTTTAAATCCGTTTTTCTGGCCTTTGATCTCTATTTTCGCTCCGAGCGCATATGCAATTGATCTGTCCTGGTATCATTTTGTTTACCTGTTTTTGCTGGATATGATTATCCCGCTGACCTGCCATTTTGGCTATACTATGGGGTTAAAGGGAATCTTTGTCGGTGACAGGATTTTGTATAAAAACAAATCAAAAGAAACCGACAAGCCTCAAAAGTAATGTACTATTCTAGTTTCACCCGTCATAATATAAAATAGATTTTATGATGGGTGAAGCGTATGAATAAAAAATGGACTCGAGTCATATCAGTCGCGGCTGCAGTTGTGGTTACCACAGCTGCTTTGGCAGCGGCTGTATTTCACATTGAACGAAATATACCGGTCAATACGGCGGGTTCTTCTGCGCGTACAATTGTCATCGACCCGGGCCATGGCGGCGAAGATGGCGGAGCTGTGGGGTACAGTGGATCGGTTGAAAAGGGAATCAATCTTTCCATTTCACAGAAGCTCCATGATTTATTGACTTTATGCGGCTTTCGGGTCATTATGACAAGGGAAGACGATCGTTCCATCCACGATGAGGATGCAAACACGATTTCAGAGCAGAAGCGGTCGGACCTTTATAATCGGCTTGAGATTTACAACGAGGATCCGGGTGCGATTGTGCTTTCGATTCATTTGAACAAATACGAGGATTCGTCTGTGCATGGCGCACAGATTTTTTACAGCCAGAATCAAAATGCTTCAAAGCAGCTGGCACAGTCAATACAGTCCGCGTTTGTTATGATGCTTCAACCTGAAAACACGCGGGAAATCAAACCGGCCGAAAGCAATTTGTTTTTGATGTTCCATGCGGAAGTTCCGGCGGTTTTGTGTGAATGCGGTTTTCTTTCCAACCCGGATGAGGAAGCGCTTTTGCTGGATGAGGAATATCAAAGTAAAGTAGCCTTTACAATTTTTACCGGATTGATGGATTATCTTCTTGCGTGAACGGAGAAGGGAAAGAAAAATAAATGGCAAAAGTAAAAGAAGTATATATTTGCAGCAACTGCGGATATGAAGCCGCGAAATGGAATGGCAAATGCCCCTCTTGCGGGGAATGGAATACATTTGAACAGCAGCAGATACAGGCGGTAACACCGTCATCCAGAAATACCGGTGCGACCGTTACATCTGCGAAGGCAGTCACTCCTTTGCGGATTTCGGAAATTGATACGAGCGCCGAAGTGCGTTATCGTACCGGCCTTTCGGAATTCGACCGGGTACTTGGGGGCGGACTTGTAAAGGGTTCGGTCAATCTGTTGAGCGGCGATCCCGGTATTGGTAAGTCTACATTGCTGTTGCAGATCTGTGAATATCTGGGAAAAGAACACAGCATTTTATATGTATCGGGTGAAGAATCAATCCGGCAGCTCAAACTTCGCGCGCAGCGCCTGGGCGTGGAAAGTGAGAACCTTTACATTATTTCCCAAACAGATGTAGAAACAATCGTACAGACGATTATGGTTCAGAAACCGGATATTGTGATCATCGACTCGATTCAAACGATGAACCTTGCGCAGATCAATTCATCGTCCGGAAGCGTTACGCAGGTACGGGAATGTACGGCTGCCTTAATGAGAGCGGCGAAGTCGGAAGAAGTCCCGATGTTTCTAGTAGGCCACGTCAACAAGGATGGAGCGATTGCCGGTCCGAAGGTGTTAGAACACATTGTTGATGCGGTGCTGTACTTTGAAGGAGAGCGTAACTTTTCTTACCGAATTCTCCGCGCGGTTAAAAACCGTTATGGTTCTACCAATGAAATCGGCGTGTTTGAAATGATGGACAATGGCTTGAATGAGGTAGAAAACCCCTCAATGATGCTGCTTTCCGGGCGCCCCAAGGGTGTCAGCGGTACATGCGTGGCCTGCATTATGGAAGGAACCCGCCCAATCATGGCGGAGGTGCAGGCACTGGTGACAAAAACCGGGTTTGGTACACCGAGAAGAATGTCGGCCGGCTTTGACTATAATCGCTTGTCGCTTTTGATTGCTGTACTGGAAAAACGCGCGGGTTATTTTTTCGGTGCGCTTGACACATATATCAATATCGTCGGTGGTTTGAGGCTGGATGAACCTGCAGCCGATCTCTCAATTGTACTGGCCCTGATTTCAAGTTTGCGTGATAAGCCATTGGACGATGGCTTATTGGCTTTCGGAGAATTGGGATTAGCTGGCGAGATTCGAACGGTGACCAATATTGTGCAGCGTGTAAAAGAAGCAAAGCGTTTGGGTTTTACCCGCTGTATCGTGCCCAAACAGGCGCTTAAGCAGATTTATGCTGTTCCTGATTTGCAGGACGGAATTGAGATTATCGGTGTAAGCAATATAAAGCAAGCCTCTGCTGCGGCGTTTGAGAAATAGCAGGTCAAAAAAACATTGATTTTCCTGACGACGGATCTTGACGCGGGTGATTGATAGCAGGCGGTTCCTGCAAAGGAAATTTTCTTTCCCCAGGCGCTTGATTTTTGGGCAGAAAATAGCAGCAGATGTCTAACGCACCTGCTGTTGGAATTGCAGTATGTTCTAATGTGCAAATACCATCTATTTGATAAACGCAATTTTCACTGCACAAGATCATATTCAACCGGAACACCTCTTTGACATATTGTTGTTGTGTTTAGTGTTTGTTCCTGTGTGATTATTATTCCTTAAAGTTTCTTTACTAAGACGAAAGCCGGCTTTTTAAATAAAGCCGGCTCATGTTGTTGATCAAAGGGATTATGAGCAAGTGATCGGATGCATCTATTATAAATCAGTAAAAGTATGAAAAATAGAGTGTATATGAACAGTCATATATGTAACGGCTTTGGTTTGGATGTAATGCAATAATAGTTTTTATAATTTTGTTAAGAAGGGTGCTTTATGAAACACTCTTCTTTTTTCGGAAGAATGCGATATGAGTTATCCTGCCTTTTTCATTTGGATCGGGTATATTTTGAAATCCCACAGTAAAACTAAAACCGATAAGTGTTGAAGAGGTGAGTGCATTGAGTGGCTGCAGAAAATATTTGATTTTAACATCGTTAACAATCGCAATGCTGTTGCTGTTGTTAACCATTCCGCAAATTGCGAACATGTGTTTCCCATCCATTAAAATAACAGGTATGAAAACGGATTATTACAGTGAGGCTGTTTATACAACCGGAACTGTACAGGAACGCGACAAACTTGCGGTTACTTCTGATTATCCATTGGTTTTTAAAAAGGTTATGGTTTCAACTGGAGATGAAGTTTCAGCTGGAGATGTACTTATGCAGGTTGATAAAGAAAATACCATTGCTTTGCTTCTTGAGCTTGCTTCCACCGGACTTGCATCATCTGAAACCGGCAGCATCGGCGGAGTGGCTTCCACTCTGATCAATGTGCTGGGAAATATGTCATCTGAACAGCTCGCTTCGGTTTTACCGGATGAAATCACTGCTCCCAAAAGCGGAATCATCACCAGTATAGGAGTAGCGACGGGAAAATTGATTCTTCCGTCACAGGAACTCGCTGCTATTTCAGAAAGTGATGAGTTGACAGCTGTTTTAAGCGTGTCGGAAAGTGATGTCGCCAAAATTCAAACGGGACAGGCTGTTACAGTAAACAGTGTCGCATTTCCAAGTATTGAAATCAGTGGAACGGTAGAAGAAATATCCTCCTCTGCTCGGAAACAGTTGTCCGGTACATCCTTTGAAACGGTAATTGATGTAACGGTGCGCCTGGATGAAAAGAATTCTGCTTTTCGCCCCGGGTACAGCGTAAAGGCAGAAATAGAAACCGAGCCGCTGCGTCAGATCAATCTTCTTCCGTATGATTCGGTAGGCCAGGATGAGAGCGGGAATGAATATGTATATGTTTATCAGGAAGACGGAACAGTAGTAAAACGAATTGTAGAAAGCGGAGTTGAAACCAAAAACGGCATTGAGATCATACAGGGAGTTTATCCGAGCGATCAGGTCGTATTTGATGTTTCATCTGCATCGGCAGGCGGATTTGTAAGTGTACAGGGAAGGGTCAGCTGATGTTTGATTATCTTGTCAGTGGAACAAAAAATATTTTTCGTAAAAAGCTTCGGTCATTTTTAACCATTTTGGGAATAGCAATCGGCGTTCTTTCCGTAGTGATTATTTCCACAATTGGTGAAGTGGGTAAAGTTTCAATTAACAGTGAGATTGACAGCATCGGCATGAGCGGATTAACGGTACGAACAGCAGATGGGGAGAGCGATTTGTATACCTCACAGCTGGATGAGATCGAAACCTTGGCGGATGTTTATGATGCCATGCCATTGATGCTGGAGTACACCCAATGTAGTATTCGGAATATTGAGACTGACTGTGCGGTGTGGGGCATTGACGGAGGGGCACAGAATGTGGTTGATATGGAACTTTTGTATGGCAGGTTTCTGAACCAGTCCGACGTCGCTTCGGGAGAAAATGTCTGTATTGTGGATGAAAGCTACGCGCAGAGTGTTTATAAACGCAGTAATATTGTAGGGAAGACAATGCAGGTCTCACTCGGCGGAAGATTACAGGAATTTACTGTGATCGGCGTTGTGAAAACAGGCGGCAGCTTAATGCAGGGAATTGTTGGAACCTATGTGCCTTGTTTTGTGTACATGCCGTATACCACTTTGAAAAATGAAACCGGAAAATCAAACTTTGATCAGATTGTGGTCAAACTGTATGATGATACCGATCCTCAAAAAACAGTAAAGGAAATTGAATTGGCAATTTCTGGCCTGGATGGGGAAGCTGGTGGAATTCGGGTGGAAAACTTAGCTGAACAAAGAGAACAGTTGGATCATGTACTGGAAATTGTTGCGGCAGTGCTTTCAGTAATTGCCGGAATTTCGCTGGTGGTAGCCGGGTTGTCCATTATGACAGTCATGCTCGTTTCAGTTAGCGAGCGTACAAGGGAGATTGGGATTAAAAAGTCGATTGGCGCTTCTCGGAGAAAGATTATGACCGAATTTTTGGCGGAATCGTTTTTGATTTCCTCGATAGGAAGTGGCATCGGGGCGTGTGTGGGAATTATATTTTCTGTAATCGGCTGTTTGCTTGTGGGTTTTACTCCTCAACTAAATTGGTCAATGATTTTGATCAGCATGGTTTTTGCTGCGGGTGTAGGAGTTTTGTTTGGGGTATATCCCGCTTTGCAAGCTGCGAAACTGCGCCCGGTTGACGCTCTGCGCTGTGAAAACTGAATAGCCTTTACAAGAGCTGTTAAGCTAAAAGCCGGCTACGTAAACACAGCCGGCTTTTTATAAAATCAATTATGATGCGATGTTTCGGCAGAGAGGGAATTAAATTTGGTTTCAATGGTTTTAAAACAGTTTTCCGGAGAATATTTCCAGCTGTCCATATGATTGCCATTGAAAAAGTAGTGGTAATTGTAGTTGATTTGTCCCTCATCAAACGCGTCTACTAAAATCAGTTTGATTTTCATTTTTTCCGGAATCAGGCTTTTGATATAAACACTTGCGAACTGTCCGCTGCGAACGCCTTCTTTCAGTTCTGCGAGTCCGGCTAAATTTGGAGTCAGTTCAACAAATATTCCATAGTTTTCAATGGATCGGACAATTCCGCTGACTGTTTCTCCGGGAGAAAACTGAGCTGCGTTTTGTTCCCAGGTCCCAAGAAGTTCCTTGTGTGAAAGGCAAATTTGCTCTTCTTCGTTCCGCCCTGTTACAATGGCGTGGATCATCTGCCCCTGGTGAAACCGATCGCTCGGATGTGAAATGCGGGAAACAGAAATGGCGTCAATTGGGATTAAGGATGGGATACCGCATCCGATATCGACAAAACAACCGAATTGTTCCAGATGAGTGACACGCGCTTGAATAATGTCTCCGGGCTGAAGCGTGTTCAAGTAGTATTTCTGGCACTGTTCCTGCGCCTTTTTGCGGGAAAGGATCGCAATCTGTTTTCCGTCTTTGTTCCGCCCGAATCCGGTCACCATAAAACACACGAATTTGTTCACCCGGGAAATAAGGGCAATGTCGCGAGTTTTTCCGCTGGAAATTCCAATGGCTCCTTCTTCCCGCGGGATGATGCCTTCCATGCACCCAAGATCAACGATTAGGTTATGATTGCTGTCACAAAGGGTAGCTCTTGCTTCCAGAATAGTATGTTCTTTCATTGCCTGGGTCAGCGACTGCTCGCTTTTGCAGTTCGCTTGATTTTCTGATGTGTTAGCCAGGCAGCCTTCGGGTAAAAAGTTCATTCTATGTACCTCCATTGTTTTGCGACTTGGTAAATGATATGCAAAACAATGGAGCGGTATTACACCGTTCGGACGTTATATCCTCCGCAACTGATCATCTGCCCTGCAATCGTACTGGCCTGAAGATTGTTTGTGGCAATGGAAAGGGTTGCAGAGTGGTTTTCTTCGGTTTCCGGGTGGGAAATGGAGGTTGGTTTTAAACTGAACATACTGTCTGAATTGGTGTAAGCGGCGGCTTCAAAGTAAGAGTATGCGCTTTGTACCGGCAGGATGGTTCGCCCAATCCCGTGATTCGATGCTTCTCCCATTCGATGACAGCGGATCACTGCTTTTCTGGCACCACTGTACCGAGCTCGGATTCGTTTGGCTGCTCGTTCAGCAAAGTCAACAGAGTCAAACTCTGCTGTTACAGTAACACTCATGGCTAAACCCTCCTTTTAAAAATTGAATTATAGGGCTGAATCAACTTCTGTCGAATCGTCTATAATTCACATATCTTATTTTTTGCAGACAGTTAAAAGATATGAAAGAGAATTTATCCCCGTACCGGAAAATACAGCGTGAAAAAACAAAATTTTCTTGTGTTGATACAATGGTTTGCAAATTGAAAAAATTTGCCTTTTTTTATAAGAGTTGGTATAATATTTTTATTGTGCAGAAGTGCCGAATGGCAGAAGGAGACGTTTGAATTGGATGTTCAGGTAGGAGATATTTTGGAGATGAAAAAACCGCATCCTTGCGGAGAAAAACGCTTTTCTGTCCTCCGGGTTGGAATGGATTTTAAGATCCGCTGTGTAAAATGCAGCAGAGAAGTTATGGTCCCGCGCATTAAAATTGAAAAAAATATCAAACACATTTATCGAAACGGTATTATGGTGGAAAAATAATTGAGGTGGATTCATGTTTGAGAAGTTAAAGCTGACGGAGGAACGGTATGAAGAAATCAACCGTAAGTTGATGGATCCCGATGTGATCAGCGACAATGCTCAGTATCGTGATTTGATGAAAGAGTATAAGCATTTAACGCCGGTTGTTGAGGCGTACCGTGAATATGTCGCCGCACAAACAGGGCTGAATGAAGCCAAAGAGCTTTTGGAAGAAGGCGGCCTAGAAAAAGATTTTAAAGAAATGGTTCAGCAGGAACTGGAAGAAAACCGAGCGAAGATAGAAGAACTAACGGAAAAAATTAAAATTTTGCTGTTGCCGCAGGACCCGAATGATGATAAAAACGTTATTGTTGAGATACGTGGCGGCGCCGGAGGAGAAGAAGCGGCTTTATTTGCTAATACCCTTTACCGGATGTACACCATGTATGCGGAAACAAAAGGGTGGAAAACAGAAATCTTAAACGCGAATGAAACTGAACTGGGCGGCTTTAAAGAAGTCAGCTTCAGTATTGCGGGGGAAGGCGCGTTTTCTCGTTTGAAGTTTGAAAGCGGCGTTCATCGGGTACAGAGAGTTCCGGAAACAGAAACGTCCGGGCGTATTCATACATCCACTGTTACTGTGGCGGTTTTGCCGGAAGTTGAGGATGTTGAGGTTGACATTAACCCAACCGATCTTCAGGTGGATACCTATCGTTCGAGCGGGGCCGGCGGTCAGCATGTCAATAAGACCGAGTCGGCTATCCGGATTACCCATATCCCGACCGGGATTGTTGTTGAGTGTCAGGACGAACGAAGCCAGCACAAAAACCGTGAGAAAGCAATGAAGATTCTTCGCTCTCGTTTGTATGAAGCGAAACTTCGTGAGCAAAACGATAAAATCGCTGCGGACCGCCGCTCGCAGGTCGGCACCGGTGACCGCTCGGAACGAATTCGCACTTACAACTATCCGCAGGGCCGTTTGACCGATCACCGGATCGGTTTGACGCTGTATCATCTGGAAGATAATCTTAACGGTAACCTTGATGAGGTGATCGACGCGCTGGTGACAGCGGATCAGGCGGAAAAGCTTGCCGCGCAGGCTGGTGCGGATGAATAAATGCAAAGCAGAGCCCGGTAGGGCTCTGTTTTCCCTTTTTTGTAGTTTTAAGGATGTTGGTCTTTATGAAATTTGAAACTCAGGTTAAAATGTGTGATGGTCCGTCTTTGAAAGAGGCGGCGCAGCTGCTTCGGTCCGGCGAGGTTGTGGGAATTCCCACAGAAACCGTTTACGGTTTGGCGGCGAATGCGTATGATCCTGCAGCAGTTGCGAAAATTTTTGAGGCAAAAGGCCGCCCGCAGGATAATCCGCTCATCGTACATATTTGTGAAATGGATATGCTCAAAGATCTTGCAGCGTCGGTTCCGGAAACAGCGAAAAAACTGGCGCAGGCCTTTTGGCCTGGGCCGCTCACCATGATTTTTCCGAAAACCGAAAAAGTGCCTTATGCTGTTACAGCTGGGCTTGAAACGGTGGCGGTGCGTATGCCGAGCCATCCGGGCGCAGCAGCCGTGATCCGTGAAAGCGGTTTGCCGCTTGCGGCGCCCTCTGCCAATACTTCCGGCCGGCCCAGCCCGACCAGAGCAGAGCACGTCTACCATGATATGAACGGAAAGATTCCGCTGATTCTGGATGGCGGACCGTGTGAAGTCGGGGTTGAGTCCACAGTTATATTAGTCCGGGAAGAATCGGTCCATCTGCTGCGTCCGGGAGCTGTTACGCCGGAAGACATTCGGAATCTTGGTATTTCTGTTACAGTGGATGAAGCGGTGGAAAAGAAATTGCAGGATGGCGCCAAGGTCCTTTCGCCGGGTTTAAAGTATAAGCACTATTCACCAAAAGCTGATGTGATTATCATCAAAGGCGCGCTGGATAATTTTGCAGAATATGTAAACCATAATGCTGAACCGGGTGTGTATGCTCTTGTGTTTGAAGGAGAGCAGACTGCTGTCAATCTGCCCTGTGAGGTTTACGGAAAAAAGGATGATCCGTCCACCCAGGCGGCTGGGCTTTTTGATGCGCTGCGCAAGCTGGATGAAGACGGTGCAAGGGTGGTATATGCCCGCTGCCCTGAAAAAAGCGGCGTTGGACTGGCGGTATATAACCGTATTGTGCGTGCGGCGGGATTTCAGGTGATCGAAGTATGATTGTTGGATTGACAGGGCAGAGCGGCGCTGGAAAGTCTATGCTCAGCAAACGTTTTGCTGAACATGGGTTTGCAGTGTTGAATGCCGATGAAATTTCCCATGAAGTAACTGCGCACGGAGCGTGTTTAAGAACACTCTGTGAGGTGTTCGGCGAACAGATTCTTGATGAAAACAAGCAGCTTGACCGCAGGCGTTTGGGGAAAATTGTGTTTTCCGATCCCGCCCAGCTTGAGCGGCTCAACCGTACTGTACTGCCGTTTATTGTTGATGAGATAAATAGGAAGATCGCAGAGCTTAAAAGCCGCGGCGTTTCTTTTATTTTGCTGGATGCTCCTACTTTGTACGAGGCCGGAGCAGACCGGCTGTGTGATGTTGTGATAGCGGCGTGCGCTCCGTATGAACAACGTTTGGAACGCATACTGTCGCGTGATCATATTACGCTGGAACAGGCCCAAATGCGGCTTTCCGCTCAGCATGATGAAGCGTTTTATCAAAGCAGAGCGAATGCCGTGCTGATAAATGACGGTACGCCGGATGAATTTTATGAAAAAGCGGATCGCCTGATTGATTACTTGCAAAAATAATTGAAATTATAAATTGGAGGGATTTTTATGAGTGAAACCAAAAGTGCTGCTAAACAGTTAAAAGAGCAGTTATTCTTTGAGCCGAAGAATGGTGCTTTGCGGATGAATCCGGAAGAGATGAAAGAGGTGTTTGATTTCTGCACGCCCTATAAAGCTTTTTTGGATGAAGCAAAAACAGAGCGTGAAGCGGTCGAAACCGCTGTGCATCTTTTGGAAGAAAAAGGATTTGTCCCGTTTGAATCCGGCAAAAAATATGTTGCCGGGGATAAGGTGTATCAGATCAATCGGGGTAAGTCACTGATAGCGGCGATCATAGGCAGTGACCCCATTGAAAACGGCGTTCACATTGCGGCGGCGCATATTGACTCTCCGCGTTTGGATCTTAAACCGCGCCCGGTTTACGAAGAAGGTGAGCTGGCACTGTTCAAAACCCACTACTACGGCGGAATCAAGAAATACCAGTGGACGGCGATTCCGCTTGCACTGCATGGTGTGATTGTGAAAAAAGATGGTACATCTGTTGAAGTACGAGTTGGCGAAAAAGAGGAGGATCCGGTTTTCTGTGTGACCGATCTGCTTCCGCATCTTGCGACCGATCAGATGAAACGTACTCTTGCAGATGGTGTGCGCGGGGAAGAACTCAATGTTTTGATTGGCAGCCTGCCGTTTTGCGATGATGAAGTAAGTGAAAAGGTTAAACTGAATCTTCTTCAGATCCTGTTTGAGCAGTATGGCGTTACAGAAGCTGATTTTCTGTCTGCCGAGCTGGAAGTCGTTCCCGCTTTCCGTGCGAAAGATCTTGGATTTGACCGTTCCATGGTTGGTGCTTACGGCCATGACGACCGTGTTTGTGCATATACTGCGTTACAGGCAACCTTGAATACTCAAAACCCGAAAAAAACATCGGTGCTTGTATTGGCAGATAAAGAAGAAACAGGAAGCGATGGAAATACCGGTTTGAAATCTGCGTTCTTGCGTTATTTCATCGCGGATCTTGCACAACCTTACGGCGTGGAGGGAAGAACGGTATTGTCCCATTCGGAATGTTTGTCAGCTGATGTGAATGCTGCGTTTGATCCGACATTCTCTGACGTCACCGAACGCAAAAATACTGCTTACTTCAATTATGGTGTTGTGATCACCAAATACACCGGTGCACGTGGGAAATCCGGTACTTCGGATGCTTCTGCGGAATTTATGGGCAAAGTGCGGAGCCTTCTTGACCAGAAGGGCGTTATTTGGCAGACGGGTGAGCTTGGAAAAGTCGATCAGGGCGGCGGCGGAACAGTAGCTGCTTACATCGCAAATCTGAATGTTGATGTGGTCGATTTGGGCGTGCCCGTACTTTCTATGCACGCACCGTTTGAAATTGTGTCAAAAATTGATGTTTTTATGGCGTATAGAGCGTTTTATGAGTTTTTTCAAGCTTAATTCCTAAAGAATCCATTGACACCAAAATCCTCCTGCTATATAATAATTGCAGAGACGCTTGTAATTATTTTATAGCGGGAGGATATTTTTATGTTCTGTAAAAATTGTGGCGCTCAGTTAAATGAAAATGCGGCGTTTTGTGTCAACTGTGGCGTTGCGGCAGGCCAGGGAAATGCTTACTGCAGTAACTGCGGTAACGCGGTAGCACCCAATGCAGCTGTTTGCTTAAAATGCGGCGCAGCTTTGGGAATGCAGGGTATGCAGGGGAATTCGGCTGCCGGTATTGTAACAGGAGCGCAGAAATCTAAGATTGCGGCAGGATTGCTTGGTGTTTTTCTCGGCGGATTCGGTGTACATAATTTCTATTTGGGTTATACCGGAAAAGCGATTGCTCAGGTGCTGATGGGCGGTTTAGGTATTTTATTAACTTTGTTTTCCTGTGGTATTCTTGGTATATTTATTTTTGCGGCGATTGGTTCCAGCATCTGGGGACTTATTGAGGGTATCATGATCCTTTGCGGCAGTATTAAAGTCGATGGAAAAGGAGTTCCTTTAAAAGAATAATTGGCAGCTTGTTTTTGCTTCTATTTTATTTATAAGAAGCGTAATATGAATCAGGTTTATTTGCTTTTATATAATATAAAAGCGTAGGAGGGGTATATATGTATTGTAAAAATTGTGGAAGTCAATTGAATCCAAATGCGGCTTTTTGCGTGAACTGCGGCGTTGCTGCTGGACAGGGCAATCTTTATTGCCCGAATTGCGGCAAATCAGTTGATCCGAATGCGGCGGTTTGTTTGAACTGCGGCGTTGCGCTCAACAATACCGCGGCTACGGCTGCTGGTGTTCCGGGGGCAACTGCTCCTAAATCTAAGGTTGCCGCAGGTATTCTTGGCATTCTGCTGGGTGCTTTTGGCGTACATAACTTTTATCTTGGTTATGTCGGAAAAGCGGTTGCACAGCTGTTGATTACCGTTCTTTCTTGCTTTACTTTGGCAATCGTTTCTGAAGTTTGGGGCCTCGTAGAGGGTATTCTGATCCTGACCGGTTCTGAAAACTTCAAGAAAGACGCAAAAGGCGTTCCGCTTCAGTAAAATTAAAATAAAAAAAGCTCCGGACATATTCCGGAGCTTTTTTTATTTTATAAAAACAAGCCATTCTTTTGAATGGCTTGTTTTTTCGTCTGGATAAAAATTAATATGTATAACGGTAAGCATTATTCCACCGTTACACTTTTGGCAAGATTTCTTGGTTTATCAACATCGCAGCCACGTAAAACGGAAGTATAATACGCAAACAGCTGAAGCGGTACAATGCTCAAAAGCGGCATAAATAAATCGTCAAAATCCGGTAACTTAAGCACAAAATCTGCGGCGTCATTCGCTGAAGGAGCGCTTTCTTTACAAATCAACAAAACCTTTGCACCACGTGCTTTAACTTCCTTCATGTTGCTTATGGTTTTTTCGTAAAGTGCGGTCTGTGTTGCAACAGCAATGACCGGAACATCATTGGTGATGAGTGATATTGTGCCGTGCTTTAGTTCTCCGGCCGCATATGCTTCCGAATGGATATAAGAAAGCTCTTTTAATTTAAGAGATCCTTCCATGGCAAGCGCATAATCCAGCCCGCGGCCGATGTAGAAAAGACTGTGCGCATTTTGAAACTGCGATGCAAGATATTGACAGTCGTCATTATCATCTTCAAGAATTTTTTCAATGCTTTGCGGAATTTGAAGCAGGGTAGCACAATATTCCTTTGCTGTTGAGTCGGAGATTTTCTGATGTGAAAGCGCAAACTTAATGGCGATCAGATAAAGCAAAGCGACCTGTACAGAATACGCTTTCGTGCTGGCAACAGAAATTTCAGGCCCGGCCCATGTGTAAAGCACATCGTCCGCTTCCCGCGCGATGGATGAACCAACTACGTTTACCAGCGCGAGCGTTTTAGCTCCTCTGGATTTGGCAAGACGCAACGCTGCCAATGTGTCTGCTGTTTCTCCGGACTGAGAAATAATAATCACCAGATCATTCTCAGAAAGGATTGGATCTCGGTAACGGAACTCAGAAGCAATATCCACCTGAACCGGTATCCGTGCCAGTCGCTCAATCAGGTATTTTCCAACCATTCCCGCATGCATAGCTGTGCCGCAGGCGACAATGTGAATATTACGCAGTTCAGAAAAAGCTTCATCCGCTATATTCTTTAAATCAAACGATGGCAAACCGTTTACAATACGCGGAGATATGGTGCTGGTAATTGCTGCAGGCTGCTCGTGTATTTCCTTAATCATAAAGTGAGGATATCCGCCTTTTTCTGCTGCCTCAACATCCCATGTCGCGGTTAAAAGTTCTTTGTGAATTTCGTCACCGTTGATGTCGGTGATTCGAACCTGGTCACTGGTAAGTTCAACGATTTCATCCTGTTCAATCAGATAGTAGTTGCGGGTGTATTTTAAAATAGCAGGTACATCCGAAGCAATAAAATTTTCACCGTCGCCAGCGCCGATAATGAGCGGACTGTCTTTTCTTGTAGCGAAAATTCGGTCTGGGAAATCACGGAACAGAATGCCGATTGCGTATGAACCGTGAATTTTGGCCAAGACGGAACGAATGGCTTCAAGCGGATTTCCTTCGTAATAATAGTCTAACAGTTTGGCAATGGTTTCAGTATCCGTCTGGGATTCAAAAACATACCCTTTTTCTTCCAGAAACTTTTTGATTGCTGCATAATTTTCAATGATTCCGTTGTGTACAATGGAGACAACCTTATTCCCATGCGGATGGGAATTGATATCTGATGGCTCGCCGTGGGTTGCCCAGCGTGTGTGTCCAATGCCTACGTTTCCGCAGGGGCGGAAATCGTTATCGAGCTTTTTTTCAAGATCATCCAAACGCCCTTTGGTTTTTACTACCTTGATTTCATTATGATCGAAAATCGCAACTCCGGCAGAGTCATATCCTCTATATTCCAAATGCCGCAAACCGTCAATCAAAACTTCGGCTGCGTCTTTCTTTCCCACATAACCAACAATACCGCACATATCGATTCACCTCAAATGAATTAATCAACTATATAAATATGTAAAAGAATTTTGTCGCGTTGATTTAAAAAACACTATGGCACATTATACTACAAATAGTTAGGAGATTCAATCATTTTTAACAATCGTTCATCGTATGTGATGCTGTTCTGTTTTGATGAAAACAATAATAATATATGAATTGGAATCTTGTTCAGAACACTTAAATTGCAGTACACGGCAAACAGGCATTACATCCAAATCTTGTCGAAAATTGTTTCGTTTTAAAAATTTATTCATTGGCGCTGCTATTTCTCTGTGGTATAATATTGTATTAGAAATATATACCAGATATTAAATCGTTTTTCATAGAGATTATTATGGCGTTATGCCGTAAATTAAAAGGAGTTTAACAGTGTATCGATATAAAAGACTAATCGGGCTTGTTTTAGTTGCGTTTTGTTTTGTGAATTTCACTTCATGTGATTCGGATAAATCAAGTCAATTGGTAAAATATGACCTTTCCGCTGATCCGGTCAACTTGGACCCTCCTCTTGCGGATGACCCTTCTTCTGCGCTGGTGGTGACCAATTTGTTTGAAGGGCTGCTTCGGCTGACTGCTGACGGCAAAGTGACCGAAGGAGTTGCGGAAGATTATACGGTCAGCGACGATGGGCTTACTTATGTGTTTCAACTTCGTGAGAATGCTTTATGGAGCGACGGAACTCCGGTAACTGCGAAGGATTTTGTTTTTGGATTTCAACGCCTGTTTGATCCTGAAACAGGTTCCGAAACAGCAAAACAGTTTTATTGCATTAAAAACGCTGAAGCGGTGCACAGCGGCAATGCAGACGTTTCTGCTATTGGGGTAACAGCGGATGGGGACTACACGCTTACCATTCAGCTCGATTATGTAAATCCTATGTTCTTAACCTTATTGACCACTCCGGCCGCAATGCCGTGCAATCAGGCTTTCTTTACCGAGTCAAAAGGAAGATATGGCCTCACAGAGGAAACCATCATGGGAAACGGAGCATATATTTTAAAAAGCTGGTCCAAAGGTGAGTATCTTGCGTTGCGCAAAAATCCTCAGTATCATTCTGCAACACCGGTTCTAAACGGCGGAGTCAGTCTGTATATTCAGCCGGATGAAGAAGAAAGGAAAAATGACTTTAAGTCAGAAAACAGTTATGCAATTTCTGTTTCCGGGGATCAGGCGGAACAGTTCAGTGGAAAAGGAAATAACATTGATGAAAATACCAATTCTGTTTGGGGACTCGTGTTTAACCGTAATACCACGGCTTTTTCCGGTACTACGCTTGCCCAGGCTTTGACTTATGATATGGATCGTTCTAAGTATGAAACCTGTCTGCCGGATTATTTGACTCTTGCTGATGCCATTGTGCCGCCGGCAGTTACTTTGCTGGAAAAACCTTATCGCACCTTGGCTCAGCAGGTGCATGCGCCTGCTTATGATCCAAACACTGCGCTCAGTCTTGTACAGCAGACTTACAACCAGCTTGAGATTTCATCGCTGACGGATGTAACGGTGATTTTGCCGGAAGGTTCACCTCATGTGGAAGTGTTTTCTTATATTTCGCAGACTTGGCAAAAGGATTTAAAGGTGTATTTTAAAGTGGAACAATTGCCAAGAGAAGAGTATGAAACGCGTTTGGCCGCAGGCGATTATGACTGCGCGCTGGTAGAGCTAACGGGAACATACAATAGTCCTGAAGCTTATATGAGTGAGTTTTCCGGGGTTGGCGGACTGCTCTTACAGGCTCAGCGTGTAAGTTTGGAAAGCAGTGTGGAGTATTACGTACAAGCGGAACAGCAGATTTTAAACGCGGGGGATTTTCTCCCACTTTATTTTCAAGCGAATTGTTTTATTACAAATAATTCTGTTACCGGTTTCATTCGTGATATATCCGGTCAAATCATTGATTTTAAAAACTGTGAATTCCAGTAATACATGAAGATCAAAAAAGCACCTAGGCAAACCGCCAAAGGTGCTTTTTGTTTCTCAGAACACATATTTTCTTCTATCAACTTTGTTGAGAGGGGTTGTGATTTCGTTTTTTCCATTTTAAAAGAAAAGCGGAATTGACAATGACTAATACCGAACCGGCATTATGTACCAGAGCTCCGAATACAGGGTTTAAGATTCCGGATATCGCGAGCAGAATAGCAATAAAGTTTAAGATCATAGAAAAAGACAGGTTTATTTTTATGGTCACCATCATCCGCTTTGCAAGTGCAAGAAGATGAGGCAGTTCTTTTAGGTCATCGTTCACCAGAGCGATGTCAGCGGCATCGACCGCTATATCACTTCCGATTCCTCCCATAGCAATGCCGACATAGGCTTTTTTTAATGCCGGAGCATCATTGATTCCGTCACCAATCATGCATACGTGTTCGCGTTGTTGTTCGTAAGAATCAATCCAGTTGAGTTTATCTTCCGGGAGGCATCCGGCGTGCACATCTTCAATATTTAACGTTTTTGCAATCTGTTGTGCGGCATTTGGATGGTCACCTGTCAGTAAGACCGGTTGTATCCCAACTGCTTTTATCTGCTCAATCATCGGCTTTGATTCTGTTCGTAAGGTGTCCGACAAGGCCAGAAAGCCTAGAGCGCGATTATCCAGAGCGAGGTAAATAACAGTGCATCCTTTTTGCAGTTGTTGCTGCGCCAGTTGGATTTGCTGTGTCGAAAGAATGATATTATGTTCATATAAAAGTTCGCGATTTCCTGCAAAAATTGGCTTTAAGTTGTATTGCGCGGTTACGCCCCGCCCCGGGATCATTTGAAAGGATGTAACCTGTGGCAGGGAAGAGGAGCACTGCTTCCGATGGCAGCTTACAATTGCCTTCCCGAGCGGGTGTTCGGAATGGTTTTCTACGGCAGCGGCGTAAGAAAAGAGTTCATCCTTTGTAATATCCGGAGAAAAACATTCAATATGGACAACTTCCGGAAAGCCCTGAGTGAGAGTGCCCGTTTTATCAAAGGCGATTCTGGAAACGGATGCCAAACGTTCCAGTGCGTCTCCCTCGCGTACAAGAAAACTGTGGCGTGTAGCATTTCCGATTGCTGCCATGATTGCGGTTGGAGTTGCTAAGACAAGAGCACAGGGACAAAAAACAACCAAAATGGTAACGGCACGAATAATTTCCCCGGTAATGATCCAGGTAAGAAGCGCGGCGGTAAGGGCAATTACAACAATCCATGTTGCCCAACGGTCTGCAATTCCTACAATTTTGGCTTTTCCGGCATCTGCTGACTGTACTAGTCGAATCATACGCTGAATCGAACTGTCTTCACCAACGCGAATTGCTTTCATGTCAAAAGCGCCGAATTGATTTACCGTGCCGCTTGAAACCTCATCGCCCTCTTTTTTATCCACCGGAAGGGATTCTCCAGTCATGACCGCCTGATTGATTGAAGTTTGCCCTGCGGTAATGACCCCGTCTACCGGAATGGTTTCGCCCGGTAAAACGCGAAGACAATCGTTGACCTGCACCTGTTCCGCGGGGATAATTTGTTCTCTACCGTTAATGATCTTTCGTGCAGTACGCGGCGTTAAATGAATTAATTTTTCGATGCCGGCGCGCGCTTTAGCCACAGTCAGTTCTTCTAAAAGTGAACCGATCTGCATAATAAAGGCAACTTCGCCGGCCGCGAATGTTTCTCCAATCAAAACAGACGCAATCAGCGCCAGAGACACAAGCAGGTCCGCTTTGATGTCGAATCTTGTAAAAAGGCCAACAGCGGCGTCTTTAAGAATGGGAATACCACAAAGAAGAATGGCGATCCATGCCGGGTCAACAGGCCATTCCGGAGCGATAAAACTGACGATAAGCGAACAGCCTCCCACAATTAAAAACAACAAATTTCGTTTTGTTTCATTGAGGAAAAAGTGTTTGATTGCAATAAACATAAGCGCCTCCTTATACATATACCCCTATATGTATATATTATCAATGAGACTGTTGCCCGTCAAGTGCCAAATAAACCTTCTGTAAAAAATTCTGTTGTGTTTGTAGAATGGTCAATAGTGTAGTTGCCTGAGGCTTTTATTTGCGGCATATTTTTATTAATTCTTTTGTTTATAGCATGGCTGTTCTGGTTGCAAACCCTCTGAAGATATAATAAAATCCCCCTATTCAAAAGAACAGGGGGATACTTTAGCTCATTCGTGAAAAATGCTCGATTGCTTTTGCAAATTCAGAGATCGTTTTATCCGCGTCTCCATGCTCAATTCCGTCGCGTACACAAGTTCAAATGACCTTCCAAAACCACCTGGCCAACCTTGTGAAGAGCACTTTTGGCGGCATTTATTTGTATGAGAATGTCTTCGCAGGGAACATCTTCGTCAATCATTTTATCAATCGCATTTAGCTGCCCGATTATTTTTTTCATTCTTCTGTGAAGATTTTTGGCGTCCATGCATTGCTTCATTCTGTAACCCTCCTTGGTGGATTCGCTGTTTTTATCATACCATATTCGGCATTTATGAGTAAAGGATTTTTATTGTTTGCAAATTTCTGATTTATGTGATTTGATAAACGCCATAAAAACGCAAATAATAGCAACAACAAATGAAAAACGGTGATGAAAATGATTCCAATTATGTTGTATGAAAAAGGGCGTAACAGAACGTTGTTCAATCTGCTTGAAAAAAATTTGCCGCATTATCTTTCTGTTATTCCTTCTACCGGGTCAGGGCACAATTGTTCCAATGGTCTTCTCGATATTTTCTGGCTGGATCAATCATCTTTTCGGAAGAATGTTACCGAAACCTGTTTGTTAATTTTGAATGAGCATATTAAATTAAAAAAAGATTGCGGTTTTCCTCGCAATACGGTAGCGTTGGTACTTTCGTCTGATAGTGAACAGGTGAAAAACCTGTCAAAACATAACGTAAATACAATTGTATGCGGACTTTCTCCTAAAGATACTGTAACATTTTCCAGCATTCGGGAAACGGAAGCATCAGTTTCTCTGCAAAGAAGCATTCAAACGTTGTTTGGCTCAATTGTAGAACCGTTTGAAATTTCTGTGAAATTCGAAAAAAACTATTCGCCGTCTTGTGTACTATTATTTATAGCGCTGTTGTTGATTACAGGTGTTCTTTCGGTTGATACGTCAGGCGCTCCGATTAATATTCATTAAGTTCGGAAGAATTTGTTTCAAAAATCTACAAAAATTACCTTTCATAAAACAAATGTGAAAATCCATACTACTAATGCAAACGCAAAAAGAAATCTTTTAAAAAAACTTAAGGAGTGTAAACAAAATGGCTAAAAGCAATAAAATCGTAGTTCCGCAGGCTCGCGAGGCAATGGATCGCTTCAAGATGGAAGCTGCAAACGAAGTTGGTGTTAACCTGAAAAACGGTTACAACGGTGAACTTACTTCCAAACAGGCTGGTTCTATCGGCGGCCAGATGGTTAAAAAGATGATCGAAGCTTACGAAAACTCTGTAAAATAAGTTTTGATTGAAAAGAACCGGGCGATAAGCCCGGTTCTTTTTTACTGTTTTGAATTGTTTTGCAAATGCAGTACGCTGAAACGTTAAACGGGTTGTACTTAATCAGAAAACAGTACGCGTTTTCAGCGTCATTATAAGTCCAGCATGCCTGTTAATTCTTCTTTGGCGCGATAGCCGACCGCTGCCGAAGTGATTTCACCCTCTTTTACAACCATGATAGAAGGTACGGCCATTACGCTGTATTCAGCTGCAAGTTCCGCTTGGTCATCTATGTTTACTTTGCAAACTTTGACTTTACCCTTGTATTCTTCAGAAATTTCATCCATAATCGGCGCCAGAGCCTTGCACGGACCGCACCACGTTGCCCAGAATTCAACAAGCACCGGTAATTCGGATTGGAGAACCTCCTCTTGAAATGTTTCTTTTGTAACATCAATCGTAGCCATTATTTTCCTCCTTGTTTTACGTCTTAAATGAATGGATTAAATGTATTATAACCCATGTTCCGTTCATTTTACAATCCTTAATATGAGATTGGAAATTTTATTAAAAGTGTAGCGATAAAATAAAACACTAAGCCCTAAATATAAAAAGCGAAGGCGAATCACGCCTTCGCTTTTTTACAGTCAGACAGTTGGGATATCTCCCAATCTGTTGATGGTCATTGATATTCCGGTGTAAATAAAATTTTGTCCGCTATTTGCGTTGATGGCTAGGGTTGCAGGTACCGAAGAAACACTGATGGGAACATTGAACCCCAAATTTGTTGTTTCTGAAGATGCTTGAAAATTATGCGCGGTTGATGCGCCAGAAACTGCGGAACCGTTCTTTTGCAAAAACAATGTTACGTTGAATGGGAATTTTGCGCCGGAAGCCGGTGCTAAACCACCGTTGAACGTCACATTATAGACACCCGGTTTACTGATGGAAAGCGTGCTGCTTCCTTCTGTGTGGGAAATCGATGTCCCATAGGACAAAGCGTTTTTGTCGAAAACTAACGGCGTACCGGACGTTCCCGGCTGAGACGGAGTAGAATAGGCAGACAACAGTGACACTGGTGCGCTGCTTCCGGTCGCACCTTTTGGAATGGTAAAATCAAAGACAGCATTTTGCGGCGTGCCTGAATTGACGACATTGGCTGGGGTCCCGGGGTCGCCTGTTGTTACTGTTCCAACTTGAACCAGGGCTGCGGTACCGGTACTGCCCGTTTGGCCGGTTGCACCACTTGGACCAGTTGCGCCAGTCGGGCCAGTTGCGCCAGTCGGACCAGTTACGCCGGTCAGGCCAGTTGCGCCGGTTGGGCCAGTCGGGCCAGTTACGCCGGTCGGACCAGTTGGGCCAGTCGGGCCGGTTGCACCACTTGGACCAGTTGCGCCAGTCGGGCCAGTTGCGCCGGTCGGGCCAGTTACGCCGGTTGGGCCGGTTACGCCGGTTGGGCCAGTCGAGCCAGTTACGCCAGTCGGGCCAGTTACGCCAGTCGGACCAGTTGGGCCGATGGGACCGGTTGCGCCAGTCGGGCCAGTTGCGCCAGTTACGCCGGTCGGACCAGTTACGCCGGTCGGGCCGGTTACGCCTTGTGGAATTACGAAATCTAGGATTGCATTTTCAATTGTTCCGCTGTTTACCACACTTGCTGGTGTGCCCGGTGCACCAGTTGTTACGGTACCGACACGAATCGTTGCTGTCTGTCCTTGAGGCCCTTGTGGACCGACAGGCCCTTGGGGCCCTTGAGGTCCCGTCGGTCCCTGAGCACCTTGAGGTCCCTGAGGACCTTGCGGACCCGGACAGCAGCAACAGTGTTTTGGCGGAATGCGGTCACATTCGTCATGACAATTGTTGTGACAGCCTGAACGGTTATCATCCGGACAACCACAATGATTTCCTTTGTAAATGTTCATTCTCATCCTCCTTGCAAGCAGCCTTAATAAGGCCTGTAATATAATATGCCGCAGGCCTGAAAACGGTGAATGCAGCAAAGATTTCTTTACACATTTTGGAATTTGGAGTATAATAAAATACGTTCTCTGTTCACAGCTGGTATCTTGAAAAAAACAAGTAAAACATTTTTACAGCATATTAAAAAGGCGGTGTACAAATATGGGAATTATCGAAAAAATGAGATTGGATGAGAAAAAAGCATTTGTCACAGGAGGAGCAAGAGGAATCGGTAAAAGCGTTGCTTTGGCGTTCGGAGAAGCCGGGGCGGATGTTGCTTTGGTCGATATTGATTTGGTCGAAGCAGAAAAAACCGCTGCGGAGCTTTCGGAAAAAACCGGAAGACGCTTCATTGCCGTGCAGGCTGATGTAACCGATTCTCAGGATGTGGATCGAATGATTCAAACCGTCCTTCGTGAGTTCGGCCGGCTTGATATTGCCATGTGTAATGCAGGAATCTGCATGAACATTCCTGCGGAAGAGATGACATTGGAGCAGTGGAAAAAAGTAATTGACATCAATTTGACCGGTGTGTTTTTAACCGCGCAGGCTACCGGGCGTATTATGATAAAGCAGGGAGGCGGCTCAATCATCAATACGGCTTCCATGTCAGCACATATTGTCAACGTACCGCAGCCGCAGTGTTCTTATAACGCTTCCAAAGCCGGTGTGATTCAGTTGACAAAATCTTTGGCGATCGAGTGGGCGAAATATCATGTTCGTGTCAATTCGATCAGCCCCGGTTACATTGGAACAGAACTCACTTTAAACTCACCCAGCCTTAAGCCGCTGATCGACCAGTGGAATGCGTCAGCTCCGCTCGGACGAATGGGACGGCCGGATGAATTGCAGGCAATTGCTGTTTATCTTGCGGGGGATGCGAGTTCGTTTACCACCGGCTCCGATTTTCTCATCGACGGCGCATTTACCTGTATTTGATGAGATAGAATATACTTGAAAGAAGGAACAGATCGTTGGTTTATCAATCAGTCCTCGAGGCACTGGGGCATACGCCCATGATTCGTTTGAATCATATGACAAGTGAAAATGATGCCGATATTTTGGTGAAATATGAAGGTGTTAATATCGGCGGCTCTATAAAAACGAGAACGGCTTATAATATGATCGTAGAAGCTGAAAAAAAGGGTTTGATCGGCCCCAATACGGTTATTGTTGAGCCGACCAGCGGCAACCAGGGAATCGGTCTTGCCTTGGTAGGCGCGGTAAAAGGTTATAAAGTAATCATTATCATGCCGGACTCGGTGAGCTATGAACGGCGCCTGCTGGTTTCTCATTATGGCGCTGAGGTCGTTTTGGTACACGATGACGGTGATATTGGAAAGTGTATTGCCGAATGTCTTCACCGCGCGGAAGAAATGGCAAAAAACGATCCGAATGTTTTTGTTCCTCAACAGTTTACCAATCCGGATAATCCGCTTGTTCACAAATATCATACGGCTGTTGAAATACTGGAACAGGTGGAAGGACCGATTCATGGTTTTTGTTCCGGCGTTGGAACGGGAGGTACCATTTCCGGTATAGGCGAGGTATTAAAAAATCAGTTCCCCGATATTACAATCTGGGCAGTTGAGCCGGAACATGCTGCAATCCTTTCCGGAGGAAGCATCGGAACGCATCTTCAGATGGGAATCGGTGACGGTTTGATTCCGGATAATCTGAATATGAATATTTACGATAAAACGATTACCGTTACAGACGAAGAAGCACTTGATGTTGCGAAACGTCTTGCTCGTGAGGAAGGAATCCTTTGCGGTATTTCCAGCGGTTCCAATGTTGCTGCTGCGATTCAAATGGCTAAGATGCTTGGAAAAGGAAAAACGGTTGTAACCATTCTGCCGGATACCGGTGAACGTTATTTTTCCACTCCGTTGTTTGAAGAATAATCGAATCAAAAAAGCCTGTCAGACCAATTTGTCTGACAGGCTTTTTTATGCGGTATTTAAAGATTTTATCCTTTGTGCATAGATAAAAAGCGTTTTGCGCCGTTGATAAGCATTCCTGAATTGATAAAGAGCGATACAGCAAAAAATGCGATTTCCAGAGCAATCCAATATTTTACTTCAAGGATCAAAACAACCGCTTGGAAGATGAGAATCACGGTGTTGAGGGCTAGTTTAGGCAGTTGTATGTCAAAACGAATAAATTGCTTTGTGGTGATTACACGCAGAATAAACACCAGCAAACAACTCAGAAATGTTGCGATTGCCGCGCCAGTTCCTCCCCACAAAGGAACCATAATCAAGTTTAACACAACGTTTACTGCCGCGCCGGCAAGAATGGTGAGCATGGAAACCTTGTTTTTCTTTGCAACCATATAAATACTGGACAGGAATGAGCAGAAACAGTTGAACACGATTGCCAGCATTAAGATCGGCACGAATTTCCATGAGTCGTAATATTCTCCGGATACAAGAATTTTGGTGATTACTTTTGTTAATAGGATAACAAAAGAGGCGCCAATAAAAATTAATCCCGCAAATGAACCAAATACATTTTTGTAAAACAGTTTTTTATCTTTTGCGTTATCTTCCACGACAGCTGAAATATTCCACGCCTGCATGACAACGCCTGCGATCATTGTAATGAAGGTAGGTAGCTTGTGCGCAGCTGAATATAACCCGTTAACGGTAAGACCGTCTTCCAGCATATAGGTGATGATGTATTTGTCCGAAAGGGTATTAACCCACCAGAAAAGGGTAGTGGGAATCAGAGGAAGAGAAAATACAATCATGGCCCGCAACAATCCGCGGTTAATGCGTTTGAAGTTCAGATAATGCCGGAGACCCGCAATCCAGAACAAGAAGATAGCGGATATCAGGTCGGCTAAAATAATGGAGAAAACATAACCATAAATCCCCATGCGAAAGACGCCGAGGAGCAGAATATTGGTCAGTACCATGATGGCAGTATTTTGTATCCCTGAATACGCAAATAATTTTACCATGCCGCGTGCGCGAACAAACTGGGAACAAATGCTGTTTAAGCTGGAACACAACACAAATAGATAAATTAAGACAGTGTAATTTGATATAATAGGGATTTGTAGGAGCACTGGGAAAAATAAAAGAAAGACCGCGAACCCTGACAAAATAACCATCAAGCCATTCGTAAAGACCTCTCTGCGGTCAACTGCTCTATCTAATCCAAAACGAATCACTGCGTCGGTGATGCAGATCGTAGCGATAGGAAGGATTAAGTTGGATGTATCCACAATTATATTGACCACGCCGTAGTCGTCCGGCGAGAGCATACGGGTGTAAAACGGCGTAAGTAAAAAAACGAGCAGCTTGGAAGTAAATGTGCCAATCGCAAATACCGATATGTTCTTTATTAATTTAACATATTTGTTCATAAGCGCTCCTTTCCTGGTGTTGCTTGGAATAAATCCTTATTATTATACCATTAAAACCTATAAAATGAAATATTTTGCAGCTTTTTTTAGACCGAAAATGGAAGCTAGAGGTGAAGCAGGAAAAAACATGCTTTATTTTTGTTAAAATTGCATAAATTTATAAAGAAATTTTTCTCAAATAGTAAAAACCTTACAAATTTCTATTGAAATCATAACTTTTTTTTGATATGATAACAGTAATAAAAGATTTATGGAGGATGTCGTTATGCCAGGAGTTAAAAAGTCGCCGAACGACCTTGCTGAATTTGTTTTTCATCAAGGAACGAACTATGAGGCTTACCGTTATTTTGGTTCTCATCCGGCAAAATATGGCCGCAGTGTGGGTGCGGTTTTTCGTGTTTGGGCGCCAAACGCCAAGTCTGTTTCTGTTGTAGGCGATTTTAACGACTGGGACCGGAACTTAAACCCAATGACCAAAACCGGAGAAAACGGAATTTGGTCTTGTTTTATTCCGCATATTCAGCAATATGATTTGTATAAATACAGCATTGAGTGTGCAGACGGAACGGTTCGCTTGAAAGCGGACCCGTATGGATTTCATACAGAAACCGCGCCGGGAACCGCTTCAAAATTTTATGATTTGGACGGCTATGAGTGGCACGATTCAAAATGGCAAACCGAATTGAGAAATTGTAATATTCTGGATAAGCCTTTGAATATTTATGAAGTACATCTTGGTTCATGGCGTCGTTATGACGATGGGAATTTCTTTAATTATACCAAGATGGCGGACGAACTGATCCCTTATGTAAAGGAAATGGGTTATACCCATATTGAGCTTTTGCCCGTGACTGAGTACCCTTATGAAGGTTCTTGGGGCTATCAGGTTACCGGTTATTTTGCTCCCACTTCGCGTTTTGGTACGCCTCATGATTTTATGAATTTTGTAGACCGGTGCCATATAGCGGGGATTGGAGTTCTTCTTGACTGGGTTCCAGCACATTTTCCGAAAGATGCGCATGGACTTTATGAATTTGACGGAACGCCTTGTTATGAATACAGTGATCCTCTCAAGCAGGAACACAAAGCTTGGGGAACAAGAGTATTTGATTATGGCAAAAACGAAGTCATCAGTTTCTTGATTTCCAGCGCTCGCTTCTGGGTGGATGTGTATCATATTGACGGGTTGCGTGTTGATGCGGTTGCGTCCATGCTTTATCTGGATTATGATCGCCGTGACGGAGAATGGCGCCCGAACAAAAACGGCGGGCATGAAAACTTGGAAGCAGTTGAGTTTTTCCAGAAGCTCAACCGCGCGATTTTGGGCGATTTCCCGGGAACTTTGATGATTGCGGAAGAGTCCACCGCATGGCCGTTGGTTACAAAACCAGTCGACGTTGGAGGCCTCGGGTTTAACTACAAGTGGAACATGGGCTGGATGAACGACATGCTATCGTATATGTCGTTGGATCCGCTTTATCGCGGCGGCAGCCATGACAAGCTTACGTTTTCTTTCTTTTATGCGTTTAGTGAAAACTTTATTTTACCTGTATCACATGACGAAGTTGTACATGGAAAATGTTCGTTGATCAATAAAATGCCTGGTGAATATGAGCAGAAATTCGCCGGTGTCCGCGCTTTTCTGGGTTATATGATGGCTCATCCAGGGGCCAAGCTGCTTTTCATGGGGCAGGAGTTCGGTCAGTTCATAGAATGGGATTACAAAAAAGAACTGGATTGGATGCTGCTTGGTTATGAAATGCATCAGAAATTAAAAGGCTTCGTTTCACAGTTAAATAAGTTTTATTTGAATACGCCGTCGTTGTGGGAAGACGACCATTCGTGGGAGGGATTCCAATGGATTTCAAACGATGATTACACACAAAACATCATTTCTTTCAGGCGCATCAGTAAAAAAGGTGATGAAATCGTTGTTGTGTGTAATTTCTCGCCGGTCAAACGTGAAAATTATATGATCGGTGCTCCGTATTACGGAACTTATACCGAAATCTTTTCCACAAATGAAGAGCGTTTCGGAGGAAGCGGAGCAGATAATTCCGAACCGATTCATTCGGTTGATGTTCCAAACCATGGCTATGAACAATCCATTTCTCTAACAGTTTCGCCAATGTCAGTGATGTTCTTTCAGGTAAAAAAAGAACAGCGGCCAAAGGCAGCACCCAAGTCCCGCAAAAAGACCACAGCAAAATCCGCAGGACGAAAACCAGCAAAACCTCGTTCCAAAAAAGCGTAACTGTCTTCTGAAATGTATTAAATAATCATTAAAACGGGAGTGAGACGTGTGTTCAACAAAAAAGAATGTGTTGCAATGTTGTTGGCCGGCGGGCAGGGAAGTCGTTTGTATGTCTTAACACAGCATATGGCGAAACCGGCTGTTCCATTTGGAGGGAAGTATCGAATCATTGATTTCCCGCTGTCAAACTGTGTAAATTCAGGAATCGATACGGTCGGTGTTTTGACTCAGTATCAGCCTTTGGTGCTCAATGAGTATCTGGGAAATGGACAGCCTTGGGATCTGGACCGTATCCATGGCGGTTTGCATGTTCTTCCGCCGTATCAGTCTGCACTGGGAGCACAGTGGTACAAAGGCACGGCGAACGCGATTTACCAGAACATGTCGTTTATTGACCGGTATGATCCGGAGTATGTTTTGATCCTTTCCGGCGACCATATTTACAAAATGGATTACAATCAGATGCTGTCCTTCCATAAAGAAAAGAATGCTGATTGTACCATCGCGGTTTTGCAGGTTCCGAAAGAAGAGGCTTCTCGTTTCGGTATCATGACTGCGGATGAAAATGGCACGATTGTCGACTTTGAGGAAAAACCGAAGGAGCCAAAGAGTGATTTGGCGTCTATGGGTATTTACATCTTTACCTGGAAAAAGCTGAAACAGTATTTGATCGAAGACGAGAATAATATTGATTCCAGCAAAGACTTTGGTAAAAATATCATTCCGGCCATGCTTGCTGCGAATGAGAAGATGGTTGCATATCCGTTTGAAGGATATTGGAAAGACGTTGGGACACTTGACAGTCTGTGGGAAGCTAACATGGACTTGCTTAACCCCAATGTCCCGCTGGAACTTTATGATCCGGATTGGAAGATCTATTCCCGTAACCCGGTCATGCCTCCGCATTATATTGCTGCACAAGCAAATGTACAAAACAGCATGGTAACAGAGGGTTGTAATATTTATGGCACTGTTGACTTTTCTGTGTTGTTTGCTGGTGTTACCATTGAAGAAGGCGCTATTGTCAGAGACAGTATCGTCATGCCGGGAGCGGTCATTAAGAAAAATTCGATTGTTGAATATGCTATTGTTGGTGAAGATGTTGTCATTGAGGAAAATGTCGTAATCGGTCAGCGCCCTGAAATGATCGATGATAAATCACAGTGGGGCATTGCGGTTGTTGGACCGGATGTGACAGTGTCTTCTGGAACGGTTATTAAGCCAAAACAGATGGTTGCAGGGAACATATAGGAGGACAGAAGACATGTATAATGAAAAAGTTTGTGGCATTATTTTCTCCAATACCCATGATGATATTATTACGGAATTAACTGCAAACCGTACATTGGGTTCGGTTCCCTATGGTGGCCGTTATCGTTTGATTGACTTTCCGCTTTCTAACATGGTGCGTTCCGGAATCGATCAGGTAGGTATTATCACCAAGTACAATTATCAGTCGCTTATTGACCATTTAGGTTCCGGCCGTGAGTGGGACCTTACCCGTAAAGTCGGTGGCCTTCATATTCTTCCGCCTTTTGGAAATACGGTACATAATGGCATTTACCGCGGAAAACTGGAAGCTCTTTATAGCTCCGTTGCGTTCTTAACCCATTCGAAATGTAAGTACGTCGTTATGTCTGATTGTAACATCATTTCGAATATGGACTATCGGAAGCTGGTTGAATATCATATTGAAAAAGGCGCTGACATTACAGTAATATATAAGGACACTAATGTGTCGGAAGAACAAGCCATGTGCAGCACGCTCCTGAAAGTGGATAATAAATCGCGTGTTATAGAAACGATGATTGGCTCTAAAACAAGCGGCCAGCATCTGCTCGGTTTGGATGTATTCGTAATGGAACGTGAGTTCCTGGTTGACCTGATTCGCGAATCAAACGCGAAAGGCGTATATGATTTCGACCGCGATATTCTTCAGGCTCGTAACAAAGAGCTTAATATTGTCGGTTATGAGTACGACGGTTTTATTGAAGATGTCTGCACCATGCAGAGCTATTATCACGCGAATATGGATCTGCTCAATCCGGAAGCCAGAAAAGTACTTTTTCCGGCGGATCGGCCAGTATACACCAAAATTCGCGATGAAGTTCCTGTAAAATATGGTATAGACGCTGTGGCGAAAAATTCACTGATCGCTGACGGGTGTATCATCGAAGGTGATGTTGAGAACTCCATTTTATTCCGTGGCGTTATTGTGAAGCCAGGTGCCAAAATCAAGAATTCTATTGTGATGCAGGGAACAGTCGTTGGTTCCAAATGTGAGGTCAACTATGTTATTGCGGATAAGAACGTGGTAATCAATGATTATCGTGTTGTTACCGGAACGATGGATTACCCTGTTTATCTTACAAAGAATTCCAGAGTATAAGCAGAGCATGCAGGATGTTTATGGGAAAGGATGATTCGAATGAAGGTGCTCTTTGCTGCCAGTGAGGCGGTTCCGCTGATTGCGTCGGGAGGGCTTGCGGATGTAGCAGGTGCTTTGCCGAAAGCGATTCGTAACCGCAGGGTTGCCTGCCGTGTCGTTTTGCCGCTTTATCAGGATATCAAGGAAGAACATCGCAGTAAGTTTAAGTACATAACCAATTTTTATGTGGATGTTGCATGGCGGAAACAGTACTGCGGGTTGTTTGAGTACAATTACAACGGCGTTATTTATTATCTTTTGGATAATGAGTATTACTTTAAACGCCCTGGGTTGTATGGTTATTATGATGACGCTGAGCGCTTTGCTTTTTTCTCTCGCGCGATTTTGGAAATGCTCCGTTACATTGATTATAAGCCGGACATTATTCATACGAACGATTGGCAGACCGCTTTGACGCCTGTATATTATAAGCTCTTTTATGAGCATCAGGATGGCTTCCAGGGCATCCGTAATGTTTTTACCATTCACAATATTCAGTATCAGGGCAAATATGGAATGGAAATTCTTGAAACGGTGCTGGGAATTGATAAAAATCAGGCAAGCGTGATTGAATGCGATCATTGTGTCAACTTTATGAAAGGCGCTATTCAGCTGGCGGATAAGGTAACTACGGTTAGCCCTTCTTACGCGAATGAAATTCTTACTCCGTGGTATTCTCACGGCCTTGATTCTATTCTGAACGATAATCAGTATAAACTGTGCGGTATTTTAAACGGTATTGATAATACTCGTTTTGAGCCCCGCGAAGGTGATGGAATTTACGCGGCGTTCTCTGAGAAGGATATTTCCGGCAAGTTGGAAAATAAGAAAATGCTGTTGGAAGAGATGGGCCTTCCGGATGACGGATCTCCGCTTCTTTCCATGGTGACCCGTCTTGTTGAGCACAAAGGGTTGGATCTGGTTCGTGCTGTGTTTGATGATATCATCGCAGAAGGATTCCAGGTTATGATTCTGGGCTCCGGTGAAAAAGAGTATGAGGATTTCTTCAAATATATGAAAGGAAAATATCCGGATCGTGTAGCGCTTTATCTTGGCTTTATGCCGGATCTTGCCAAAAAGGTCTATGCTTCCAGCGATATGTTCCTGATGCCTTCCAAGAGTGAGCCTTGCGGTTTGGCGCAGATGATCTCTCTGCGTTATGGCACGATTCCGATTGTTCGTGAAACCGGCGGCTTGCGTGACAGTATTTCAGACTGCGGGTCCTTGAGCGGAAACGGTTTTACCTTTAAAACCTATCAGGCGTATGATATGCTCGACGCGATCCGTCGTGCGAAAGCACTCTATAATGACAAGGACAATTGGGACGGTCTGGTCCGTTACGCAATGACTTGTGATTACAGCTGGAAACGTTCCGCAGCTTCTTACGTGGCAATGTATAATGAACTTGTTGGCTAATCGTATATGAATTATAAAAAAGGAGTATCTAAAAAGATACTCCTTTTTTATGTGTATGAATATGTAACTGTTTTATTATTCCTGCTCCAGGAAATGGCTCATAATATCCGGCCCATGTGCAATGAAATGTCCGCTGTTTTTGGCTCCCGATTCACTGAACGGAACCGTGCTTTCCAATGATTTGCCACTGGAGTAGATCATATATGGAACAGCATCACGCGTATGGGTTTTAAGAGAGATTGGAGTGGGGTGGTCAGGAAGAATCATCACCTTAAAATCACCATATTGTTTAAGAGCGTCCAGAACCGGCCCCAGAATTTTTTGATCGATTTCTTCAATGGATTTTACCTTGTTGCTCAACTCGTTGCGGTGGCCGCATTCATCCGGCGCTTCGACATGAAGGTAAATGAAATCGTGATCGTTCAGCGCTTTGATTGCAGCATCCGCTTTTCCTTTAAAGTTGGTGTCAATGTATCCTGTTGCGCCGGGAACATTGATAACATCCATCTGCGCAAGCTTTCCAATCCCTTTGATGAGATCAACCGCGGAAATGACAGCGCCTTTTAGATGATACAGCTCTTCAAAGGAGGAAAGCGGCTTGTAGCGGCCGTTTCCCCACAACCACATGGAGTTTGCCGGCCGTTCACCACGTGCAATACGTGCCTTGTTAACCGGATGATCCTTTAATATGTCGTAACTCTCCTTCATCATTTGAAGAAGCGGGGCTGCGTTTGGGTTAGACGGAAGATATTCTCCGATTACCCGTCCGGAAATATCGTGCGGAGGCGTTAACGGGGTAATGTCATCCGGGCCGTTGTCCCACACCAGACAGTGACGGTAGCTGAAGCCCGGGTACAAATGAAAAATATCGTTGTTAAAATGTTCTCCCAATGTTTGAATCAGGGCAGTTGCGTCTTCCGTGCTAATATCACCGCCGCAGTAATCTACCATTGTTTTGTCTCGATAATCCGCTTCATCGGAAAGCGTTACCAGATTGCAGCGCATAGCAACATCGGTCGTTTTCAGCTGAATACCGATGCTTGCGGCTTCCAGCGGGGAACGACCGGCATAATAACGATCCGGGTCATATCCCATAACGGAAAGATTGGCCACGTCGCTTCCGGGCGAAAGGTGGTCGGCGACTGTTTTAACAAGGCCGATTTCTGAATGGGGCGTGAGTTTATCCATGTTTGGGGTGTTTGCGGCTTCTAGCGGGGTTTTTCCGCCGAGTTCATCACACGGATAGTCCGCCATGCCATCGCATAACAAAACCAGGTATTTCATAATAATCCTCCTGTTTTATGAATATTCATGCGGCAGTGTCTTTACAATGAAAACAGCCTGCCGTTATAAAAATCGTTTTGAAACCAGACCTCTTTAAGGGTAAATGTTTTTCCCTGAAGATAATTCAATATTCCCGCATCGTTGGAAAACGAAAAAGTCAACTTGTAGGAACAAAGTGCCTGGTACTTGTAACCGAGCTTTTTATCTTCCTTATTGATGCCATATTTTCCATCGCCAAGGATCGGGTGACCGATATGGGCGAGATGCGCACGGATTTGATGGGTTCTTCCGGTGAGCAGATTGACATTCAAAAGAGAGAGATTATTGCGTTGATCCAATACAGTATACTCAGTTTTGATGGGTTTTGCCTGCCCGAATGGCTTATCCTGAACCTGTACCAAGTTGGTCGACGAATCTTTTTGCAGGTACCCGATAAGAAGTTGATGCGGCTTCGGCATTTTTCCATGCACAATGCAAAGATACTGTTTAGTTAATTCTCGGTGTTTAATTTTTTCGTTTAAGATACGAAGCGTTTCCGCGTTTTTCGCGACAATCACAATGCCGCAGGTGTTTCGGTCAATCCGGTTACAAAGGGCTGGGGCAAAGCTGTTTTCCTGTTCCGGATCATATTCTTTCTGCAGATACAAATAATGTTGCACACGGTGAATCAACGTATCGGCTGTGTTGTCATTGTCTTCATGTACGACCAGTCCGCATGGTTTATCCACAAGTAAAATATTCTCATCTTCATAAACAATGTTTATTTTAGCTGGTGCAGCCAAGAATGACTTGGGATGGTCCTGTTCAAGAAATTCATCATTTAAATAGAGTGCAACAACGTCACCTTCACATAAAACCTGATTGGGTTGGCATCGTTTTTTATTCACTTTGATTCGTTTTAACCGAATTCCTTTGTAAAGCATCCCTTTTGGCAGGAGGGGAGTGGCTTTTGATAAAAATTTATCCAGTCGCTGTCCCGCGTCGTTTGAAGCAATGATGAACTCTTTCACAGTTTCTCCCTCGGCATAAATTGTGCTCGTTTTTAAAACGCGTTTCTATTATAACATATTTTAAAACATGAAAATAGGATTTTTTATTTTACACCCGCATTATTTGTTTATAAATTGTTCATTGACATTGAACAATGTTATGACTATAATTAACCACGTTAATTATTAACATGGTTAATCAATTATAAGAGGGTGATTGGTTGCAATTACAGGCAGATATGCTGTTTGAAGCGGTATCCAGGTTTAAACGTCTTCATTTGATTGAACGTCTTGGCATGATGCCGCACAGTGAAACAGCTGCCATGAAAGCGATTCTTTATTACTCACAGCAAAGCGAAACCGAAGGATGTAATGTGACAGATATCGCCAAACGTATTCATGTTTCTGTGCCAATGGTATCTAAAACAGTCAAGCGGCTTCGGGAAAAGGGTTTGATTGATTATGTTTCGAATCAGAATGACCGCAGGAATGTTTTGCTTGTTGTGAACAGTAAAGGCAAGGAAGCTCTAAAAGAAAACGCGGCTATAATCAGTTCTTTCATTTCAAGAACGATAGCACGCATGGAATCCGGAGAAGCGGAGCAACTCTTTTGTTTGTTCAATAAGTTTTATGACTGCACGGAACAGGAGCTGGAACAAACCTCACAAAAAATGAAGCCGAATTCAAAATGAAATGTGTGAACACATTGGAAAGGAGACAGAATGCTAAAAATCTTAAAAAACATGAAGCCGTACTGGAAGACGGTTTTATTGATTATTATTCTGTTGTTTGTACAGGCGATAAGTGACCTTTCGCTGCCAACTTATACGTCTGACCTTATCGATGTCGGAATTCAGAATTCCGGTATTGAGTACGCAACTCCTACTCAGATTCGTCCTCAGCAGCACGAGCTGGTAAAAGCGGTGATGACCGAAGAAGAGCGCGATTTGTGGGAGGCATCTTATACGCAAGGCGAGGATGGTAATTATCAGCTAAACGATACTTCATCCGCAAATTTGTCAGAACTGGATCAAACATTTACCAAGCCGATTATGATCGCTTATCTGTTTGAACAGATGGATGATACAGAGAAGCAGCAGATGCAGTCTCAAATGACCGCGTCATCGTCAGGGTTGATGGAGGAACTCCGCGCGGAGATTGACAAAGAACTTGATACAATGGGTGAATCACTGATCCATTCATCTGCGATTGCATTTACCAAAGCGGAGTATGAAGCGCTGGGGCTTAATATTAACGATATGCAAACGGCATATTTGTGGCGGACGGGCGGCATCATGGTTGCGATGGCGTTATTTATGGGGCTGGCCATGGTTCTGATCGGCCTGCTTTCCTCGCGCGTTGGTGCCGGAATCGGGCGTGATCTGCGGGAAAAGGTGTTTAATAACGTTGTTGGTTTTTCTAATGTGGAGATTAATCGCTTTTCCACCGCTTCTTTGATTACAAGAAGCACCAATGATATTCAGCAGATCCAGATGGTTACGATCATGCTGCTGCGGATGATTTTCTATGCGCCGATTCTTGCGATTGGCGGTATCATCATGGTCATTAATACCGGAGCGGGAATGGAATGGATCATTGGTATAGCGGTTTTGGCGATCCTTTGCTTGGTATTGGTTTTAATGACAGTTGCCATGCCGAAGTTCAAATTAATGCAGGTGCTGATCGATCAGGTAAACCTTGTCGCGCGTGAAATTTTAACGGGCCTTTTGGTCATCCGTGCGTTTGGCAGAGAAGACCTGGAAGAAAAACGTTTCGATGAAGCCAACCGCAAACTGACAAAAACCATGTTGTTTACCAACCGCGCGATGACTTTTATGATGCCGGTTATGATGTTAATTATGAACGGTATTTCCGTGCTGATTATCTGGGTATCAGCCGGCCGAATCGATGTTGGTGTTCTTGAAGTTGGTACTATGACGGCGTTCATCACCTATACCATGCAGATTGTTATGTCGTTTTTGATGATTTGCATGGTTTCTATTCTTCTGCCTCGAGCGGCAGTTGCGGCGGAGCGAATTGACGAAGTCATTCGCACGAAACCGGGCATTGAAGATAAAAAGGAAGCACACCTCTTAACAGACACCAAAGGTGTTGTTGCGTTTGAGCATGTTAACTTTCAGTATCCCGGTGCGGATGATTATACGTTGAAAGACATCAATTTTGTTGCCAAACCCGGCGAGACAACAGCAATCATCGGAAGTACCGGAAGCGGCAAATCCACTTTGGTTCAGCTGATACCACGACTTTACGACATTACAGACGGTTCGATTACGATCGATGGTGTTGATATCCGTGACCTTCAGCAGAAGAGCTTACGGGATCAGATCGGTTATGTTCCTCAAAAGGGCGTATTGTTTTCCGGAACGATTGCCTCGAATATCAAATACGGCGCCCCGGATATAACGGATGCTCAGATGCAGGAATCCGCCCAAATTGCACAGGCTGCGGAATTCATCTGTGAAAAAGAGCAGAAATATGACAGCCCAATCGCGCAGGGCGGTACAAACGTATCCGGTGGGCAGAAACAGCGGCTTTCCATTGCGCGTGCGATTGCTAAAAACCCGAAAATCTATATTTTTGACGACAGCTTTTCGGCCTTGGACTTTAAAACAGATTCTGCTTTGCGGCGTGCGCTTGCTCCGAAAGTTCAAAACAGCACAGTGTTGATTGTTGCACAGCGAGTCAGTACAATCATGCATGCGGATCAGATTCTTGTCTTGGATGATGGGAAACTGGTCGGCAAGGGAACGCACAGTGAACTTTTACAAAACTGTGAGACTTATCAGCAAATCGCACGTTCTCAGCTTTCCGAAGAAGAACTTTCAGGAAGCGTTGCAGGAAAGGAGGATGGTAAGCATGAGTGAGAATCATCGTTCAAGACCGCGTGCCGGTCATGGCCCGATGGGCGGACCTCCGATGGGAGGCGGCGAAAAGGCCAAAGACTTCAAAGGCACATTGAAAAAATTGCTGGCCGAAATCGGCGGATATAAATTTGCTGTATTGGCCGTCATTATTTTTGCGATCGGCAGTACGGTATTTAATATCATTGGGCCGAAGGTTATGGGTAACGCTACAACTGAGCTTGCCAACGGCCTCATGGCGAAAATTCAGGGTACCGGCGGGATTGATTTTGGAGCAATCGGCAACATTCTTTTGTTCGTTTTGGGAATGTATCTGTTAAGCGCGTTGCTTTCCTTTGTTCAGGGCTTTATCATGACTGGGGTGACCCAGAAACTTTGCTATCGGTTAAGACGTGATATTTCCCGGAAAATAAACCGTATGCCGATGAAGTATTTTGAGACCCGCACCTATGGTGAGGTTCTTTCCCGCATCACAAATGATGTCGATACGCTGGGAAATGGTTTGAACCAGAGCGTTACACAGTTGTTGACTTCGATTACCACCATTCTCGGTGTTGTGGTGATGATGTTGACAATCAGTCCGCTGATGACACTCATTACGCTGATTATTTTACCGGTCAGCATCGGGTTTATCAGTGTTATTATTAAAAAGTCCCAGAAGTATTTCCGTATGCAGCAGGATTACTTGGGCCATATTAATGGTCAGGTGGAAGAAGTATATGGTGGGCATACGATTGTAAAGGTATTTAATCAGGAAGAGAATGTCAAAGAACAGTTTCATAAAACAAACCATGTACTGTATCAGTCAGCATGGAAATCGCAGTTTCTTTCTGGTATGCTGCACCCAATTATGATGTTTATTGGTAACCTTGGTTATGTTGCAGTGGCAATTTCCGGTGCTTTTCTGGCGATTTCCGGTGCGATCACCATCGGTGATATTCAGGCATTCATTCAGTATGTACGTAACTTCACCAATCCAATCCAGCAGATTGCTCAGATTTCGAATATGCTTCAGTCCATGGCGGCTGCGGCAGAACGTGTTTTCGAGTTTATGGATGAAGAGGAAGAGGAGCAAACGGTAAGCAATCCGGTTCGTCTTGATAAGGTGGATGGGAACGTTCTGTTTGAGCATGTGCATTTTGGTTATGATCCTGAGAAAATTATCATCAATGATTTCAGCGCGGATGTTCACACGGGTCAGAAAATCGCCATTGTAGGGCCTACCGGCGCCGGAAAAACAACGATGGTTAAATTGTTGATGCGTTACTATGACGTAAACAGCGGCGCGATTAAACTGGATGGCCATGACATCAGAACCTTCAATCGGCGCGAGCTGCGTTCGGCATTTGGAATGGTTTTACAGGATACCTGGCTGTTTAAGGGTACTATTATGGAGAATATCCGTTATGGCCGTTTGGATGCGACGGATGAGGAAGTAATCGCTGCAGCGAAGGCAGCACATGCGCATCACTTTATCCAAACGCTTCCAGGCGGGTACCAGATGGAACTGAATGAGGAAGCAAATAATGTTTCGCAGGGCCAGAAACAACTGCTTACCATTGCCCGGGCAATTCTTGCAAACCGTCCGGTTATGATTTTGGATGAAGCGACTTCATCGGTCGATACCAGAACCGAGGAACGGATTCAGAAGGCGATGGATAACCTTGTAAAAGGAAGAACCAGCTTTATTATTGCGCATCGTCTGTCCACAATCCGCAACGCCGATCTAATCCTTTGTATGAAAGACGGCGATATTGTAGAGCAGGGCAATCACGAAGAACTGCTTGCAAAGGGCGGTTTTTACGCCAATCTTTACAACAGTCAGTTTGAAAAGGTTTCATAATGAAACAGTGAATATTTTAAAAACGGCACGAGTAATCTCGTGCCGTTTCTTTATAATCGTGCCGTTGGCTTGGCGTTTTTTTACGATATTTGATCGATTGAATGTGATACATGCGTATTCATGAATAAAAAAATATGATATACTGAATTTATATTTATGAATAAGGCGGTGAGATAATTGCCACCATTAGGGCTGCTCATTAAACCGGCTTCCGGTCAGTGTAATATGCGGTGCAGTTACTGCTTTTACCGGGATGAAATGGAAAATCGTTCTTCGCTGTCACTGGCTCGAATGGATGAGGAAACAACAGAATATCTGATTAAGAGGGCGTTTGAATTTGCGGAAGAATCCTGCAGTTTTGGATTTCAGGGAGGAGAGCCTACTCTTGCCGGCTTGGAGTATTTCCAGCGTTTTTCCGAATTGGTTAAACGTTACAATGTAAAACAAATCCCAGTGAATTATTCCATTCAGACCAACGGATATCTAATCAATCAGGCGTGGGTCGATTTCTTTGCGGAACATCATTACCTTGTTGGCCTTTCGCTGGATGGAGTACAAATCGTGCATGACTCTCTGCGCAGAGACTATGCTCATAAAGCTACATTTTCCAAAGTAATGCGTGCGGCTGAGCGGCTGCGTAAGGGTGATGTTCCATTTAACATTCTCACCGTAGTGACTGCTCCGTTAGCGAAACATATAAAAGAAACTTATGCCTTTTATCAGAAAAATGGTTTTTCACATCAGCAGTATATTCCTTGTCTGGATCCAATTGGTGAAGACCGAGGATTGTATCGTTTTTCACTCACGCCGGAATTATATGGGCGTTTTTTGTGTGATTTATTTGATTTGTGGTATCACGATTTGAAGCATCATCGGTATTGCTCCATTCGTTATTTCGATAATCTGCTTATGATTCTGCACGATACGCTTCCGGAAAGCTGCGGAATGTTAGGCTGCTGCTCGATTCAAAATGTGGTAGAAGCGGATGGGGGAGTTTATCCCTGCGATTTTTATGCTTTGGACCATTATCGGCTGGGAAATGTAAAGGTGAACACGTTTGAAGAAATTTATGAGAAGCGGAAGCAGAGCGGCTTTTTGCAGCGTTCTCTTCAAAAAGCTCCGCAGTGTCTTTCTTGTCCGTGGAAAAATATCTGCAGGGGCGGATGCATCAGAGACCGAGACCGTTTTGACGGTGGGGAATTAGGGCTTAGTTATTTTTGCCGCTCTTATCAAATGTTCTTTGAGCACTCTTTCTCAAGGCTTCAGGAAATTGCCAGGGGAAGTTTTTAATGACAAACAGTTGTGGAAAGGGAATGTATTTATGAAATCAAGAGTTGTTGCACCAACATCTGAACTGGTGTTGTCTTATGGAATCGATTCGATTATACAGCCGCAGCTTTCCGAAGTGCTGGAATCGCTAAACATAAAAGAACGCCGGATAACCGATGAAGAATTGAACCAGCAGGTGGGGTATTTAGCCGGATTTCCGAGTTTTGAGCAAGGAGAGGAAGCTGTAAATGGCAGTACTGTTAACTGCCAAGGAATGATTTGTATGTGTGGACTTTCCAGCGCGCGTATGAATGTTTTATTGAAAACACTGCGTGAAAAGGGAATCATAATTCCAATTAAAGCGTCCGTTACTGCAACAAATCAGCATTGGAGTTTTCAAAAACTGTTGGAAGAACTCAATAAGGAGCACGATGCAATTGCTAAAATGCGTGCCGAAAAATAATGTATCTTGGTATAAAGACAATGTTTTGCATTCGTTTTTAAAAGTTCAAAAATATTTTTAAAAATGATAAAACGCTGAACTTAAAAATAAGCTCAGCGTTTTTTGGTGCGGATAATGTGACTTGAACACACACGGTATTGCTACCACTAGAACCTGAATCTAACCAAAATCCTTTTTATATATTTGTTTCATATTTATTTTAATTTATAAAAAATCAGTTTAAGGAGATGAACGCAATGATAACAAAGGCATGGTGCCTTGCAGCAGATTGCTCGCATTGGCGTATAGAATAGCGACCTTAATTGCCTCTATTCACTTCGCGACAAGTTGTCACGAAGTTGGATGAGAAACGGTGATTAGGACTTCACGACAAGTTGTCGCGAAGTTGTCATTGTCAAATTAATAGGAACAGGAAATTTGAAAGGAGAAATTTTATGAAACAGGGTGCATTGGTTTTCGATGAGTATAGCGACCGTTACGACATTCGTTTTGATCTGGAGGATTATTA